>CDYM01015680.1_pt1 | contig 82772 bp, 67 predicted proteins | sample 554981 | NCBI WGS metagenome assembly CDYM01 (sample SAMEA3182081, study PRJEB8094) | gut metagenome | biome: human; feature: gut; material: Stool; isolation source: human stools | place: Canada | collected 2012-12-04 | reverse complement strand
AGATAGAACTGTTCTTCAAATGGATCAAGCAGCATCTTCACATCAAGACTTTCTACGGCACTTCCAAGAACGCCGTGTACACGCAGATATGGATAGCCATTTGTGACTATCTTCTGCTCATCATTGCGAAGAAGCGATACGGGTTGGATCCAAGTCTTCATTCTATCTCTAACTCAATCGGACAAGTCCTCTTCCAGAGGGCGGATATCCGTGAAATTTATAATCAGCCGACAACTCCCGTTTGTGTTCCGGAGGCGGGTTCTGTCGAGCAACCTACTTTATGGTAAAATTTCTCCGGACAGCAGTGATTTTTCACAATAGTTGCAATGGTTCTAAAAACCATGTTTGGCGAACACATGACAAGGCCTTCATCAATTAGTATTGGTGAACTTGTACATAGCATCATATACCCAGGCGAAGGACCTTTAAGTGAATTGTGGTTTATAGCCATGATATTATGGATGTTCATATTGCGCCCCATATGGACATTCTCTTTCAAACATAAATATCTGCCTCTATTATACATATTATTGCTGACAATATTACACTTATACGCAAATTCAATAGAGGATATAGAACTATTATCCATAAGTTCCGTCATGAAGAATGCAATTTTCTTCTACTTGGGGTTACTTACCCGTAAATTGAATTTTATTAATGAAGACTTCAAAACAAAGTACTTGTTTAGTGCTTTTGCCATATTTTGTTGCCTATATGTGTTCGCATACCGCAATGAAATCACACTATTACCTGCATTATTCGGTATAGGACTTTCGATTTCTCTGGCTCTGCTGTTAAACAGATATGTCCCAAAAACTTTCTCAAGCTTCAGAAACTACACTTACCAGATTTACCTAATGGCCATCTTCATACAGATTTTCATAAAGATTCTGTACAAACAAGATATAATCCCGTCATATCTAATAAGTTATATCTTATGCATATTGACAGGATTATATATTCCTGTAGTGACATCAATAATAGTAAAAAAAATCAATTTCACGCCGCTAAATCTCTGCCTTGGATTGGCATCGGCTAAAAATACAAAATAAAATGGACGCATCAATCATTGTTACATATCGTTGTCCTATGCGTTGCAAAATGTGCAACATATGGGCGAATCCGACAAATCCTAAAGATGAATTCAAACCTGAAACTCTCAGAAAATTACCACGACTGAACAGTGTAAACGTTACCGGCGGCGAGCCATTTGTAAGAGAAGACATTGAGGAAATTGTAAAGATTCTGTTGACAAAAACAGACCGAATAGTATTTTCAACAAGCGGTTATTTTTCTGACAGGATAATTGCTCTCGCAAAAAAATACCCCCAACTCGGATTCCGCATAAGCATTGAAGGGCTTTCGTGCAAAAACGACGAACTTCGAGGAAGAACCGGCGGATTCGACAAAGGGTTAAGTACCCTTCTTGAACTACGAAGAATGGGTGTAAAAGATATAGGATTCGGCATAACAGTATCCAACAACAATTCTGAAGATATGTTGAATCTTTACGAGCTTAACCGCAATCTAAAGATGCAATTCGCTACGGCAGCCTTTCACAACTCATACTATTTCCACAAATACGACAATAAAATAACAAATACTGATAAAGTATGTGCTGATTTCGATGAACTGATACAACGTTTGATGAAAGAACCCTCTCCGAAATCATGGTTCAGAGCTTTCTTCAACCTCGGATTAATAAATTACGTTAAAGGAGGTCGTAGAATGTTGCCATGTGAAGCGGGAAGTGAAAATTTCTTCATAGATCCATACGGCGAGGTATTGCCATGCAACGGCATGGAGGAAAACTGCTGGTTTGATACCATGGGTAATCTGAATGATGCAAATAGCTTTGATGAAATATGGAACAGTGCAAAGGCTAAGCAAGTGCGAGAGAAGGTGGCCAACTGCCCGAAATCATGTTGGATGATAGGTTCGGCGTCTCCCGTAATGAAAAAATATATAAAACATATAGCTCCATGGGTTATCAAAAACAAAATAAAGGTAATGTGCGGAGGTAAAGTCAACACAGAATGCATTCCATTCTACCACGTAGGTAATAATGACAAACAAGGCTTGAAGGCAAGTACAGACAAATGATAATGAAAAACCAACGTATCATATCTTTAGACATAGCAAAGGCGATATGTATAGTTCTGGTTGGTATCGGGCATTGCCTTCCAGAGAACGCTCCAAACTGGTATCAGCAGATCGTTGATTTCATATATAAATTTCATATGCCACTATTCATGTTTGCCAGTGGTTACATAATATATGGCAACATTGAAGCCTGAACTTGGATATAGAGATTTTGTGATCAAGAAGTTCAATCGCATTATGATCCCATATTTTGCCATATCAATAATAATCATAGGTCTTAAGCTATTGGGGAACAATTTCCTATATGTTCATTCACCTGTTACATGGAAAGCTTTTATTGGAATGTTATATTATCCCACAGCAGGATTCTTTCTATGGTTTTGTTGGGCTCTATTCATTATATTTATAATTGTACGTTTATGCAACAGCAATAAAATCAGATTTCATATACTATTCTGCATATCTTTAATACTATATTTCCTACCGATAAAATTACCAGAAATATTCTGCTTATCACGAATTCAAATGATGTTCATATACTTCATGTTGGGTGTTGAGGCTGTAATTTTCAAGAATAAGATAAAAAATATCACCAACTCACCGGCAGGATATGCAATAATATGCCTGATATTAATATATTTGTACGCTGTTACAGAATACCATAACAACATAATAAATCTTTTGGCCGGAATAGTCGGTGTATATTCCATATGTACAATAGCTAAACATATATCAATACAAAAAGGCAAAACAATTAACGCATTAATATCATTGGCGAGTTGTTCATACACAATATATTTGCTTCATACCACATTCGAAGGTACAGTACGAGCAGTTTTATTAAAAGCCGGTATGAGTGAGTCTACCACAATAGGATTTATCATATCGACTGTTGTTATTGTAACATCGGGTATAGTAATTCCATATTGGCTTCATTACAAAGTCATAATCAAGCATAGATTTACCAGACTCATTTTCGGCATAAATAATTAAACCATATGAGAATCGCATTTATAGGCGGGCGGGACATCCGTAAACTCGGAGGGATTGAGAACTACATGTACAATCTCGCCTCAAAACTTGCGGAAATGGGACACAAGCCCATCGTCTATTGCGAAAGCGACCATGACGGCGAAGAAGAGATAAACGGATTCAGGGTAATATACCAACGCTCAATTGGCGGACGTTATCTATGCAAAATATTGTTGTCTTACCGAGCCTCAGCAAGGTCACTGTTCGGACGAAACAGAGCCGACATATTCCATTATAATGCATGGCCCCCGGCATTGGCAAGTTGGCTTCCTCGGATTTTCTTGCGTAAGACAATACTCCAGGGACATGGCCTTGAATGGAAACGAACAAAATATTCGTCATGGCAGCAAAAAATCATGAGATTCATGGAGTGGTTTACGGCCAAGACCAATCAGAATCTGATAATGGTCAGTCAGGAACAGACCGACTATTTCGCCCGTGAATATCACCGCAAATGTATAACGATCCCGACAGCTGTCAATATACCGGACGACAATGATGTTTCTGAAGCGACAATCGAAAAGTACGGAATAAAGTCTGGCGGGTATTTTCTGTATATGGGCAGACTGGTACAAGACAAGAATCCCGACTATCTCATTCGAGCATATCTGAAAACCGACCGTAAAAAGCAATTGGTCATTGCCGGTGATAACCAATCCGACAAATCATATGTACACAAGTTACACGACATGGCAGGCAATTCGTCCGACATAATATTCACCGGAGCAGTTTACGGTCAAGATAAAGAGGCTTTGTTGAAATATTGCCATGCATTCTGTATCCCTTCAACCATTGAGGGATTGCCGATAACCCTTCTTGAGGCCATGAGTTACGGCAAGCTGTGTATCGCATCGGACATACCGGCAAACCGTGAAGCACTGGCCGAAAGTGGCATATGGTGCCGTCATGAAGACGCAGACGGTCTGGCTGAGAAACTGGAATACAGCATAACGGCATCCGATGAACTTGATTGGCAAAGGAGATATAACCGTAAAAGGATAGAAGAATGCTTTACATGGGATAAAATAGCAGATGCATATAACGTTTATATAAAATCATTATAACTATTACGCTCCCAATAACACATGATCGTTGATCAGGACATATTGTGTGCCTTGTGCCGTTCGGCAATGTGGCAGCAGCCATGCGACCTGGATCTTTCACCAGGCATTTCAGATGAGCAGTGGCAAAGAATATACATGAATTCGGTCCGACATGGAGTTCTGGCTCTTGCTCTTGACGGAGTCATGCGCCTGCCCAAGGAACTGCAACCCGGATTCAATACAAGAATCAAATGGGGATACAATGCCGAAGTTATAGCCAAAAGATATAACGCCCAGAAGGCAACAGCAGAGAAACTTGCAGCCATTTTTGCCGAGAAGGGAATACGTACGATGGTTATGAAGGGCATAGGGCTATCGCTATATTATCCACTACCCCGACAGCGCCCGTTCGGAGACATAGACATATACCTGTTCGACAAATTCGATGAAGGCAACCGTATAATGAGCAAATACGGGTGCGATGTCGACGGGTCGTATTACCGCCACTACGAGTTCGGATTCGGAGGATTCAATATCGAGAACCACAGCTGTTTTGTCGAGACTCGTATAAACGACACCAACAAGTATATCGAGTCCGAACTCCAGGCAATGGTTTCGGACGTCCGCACCGACCATTCGCTCAAAGGCATTTTGCTGCCCTCACCGGACTTTAATGCGCTTTTCCTCGCGCGTCATGCATCATGGCATTTCGCACGCGAATCGATACAGTTGCGGGACTTGTGCGACTGGGCCCTGTTCCTCAACGCGGAAATCGGCAATATAGATATCAGCCGCTATATGGAACAGTTGCGCAATAGCGGCATGGAGAGATTCGTCTCGATCATTACCGATATATGCCGCATGAAACTCGGGCTTAAGGCGGAGTTGCCTTTTAGCAGCCATTATCCGGAATTATGCGAGCGTGTATTCGAGGATATCATAAATTACCGTAAGCCCCAATTTAAAAATGTCAGCACAATCAAACACTTCATTCTGAAGCTGAAAATGAGAATCGAGCGCAAATGGTGTTATGACATGATTGTTCCCGACAGTTTTTACGGAAATACACTGCATTCCGTCACAAACTACATTACACACCCATCATCAATCTTCAAGAAATAATTTACAGCAATGCTTAAAGGAGTAATATTCGACATGGACGGTGTTCTGGTCAACAACACCGACATGCACATAAAGGCTTTCGAGATTTTCTGCAAACGCTACGGGGTCAATGGCTGGAAAGACGGCATAAGCAATCTGTACGGCATGGGCAACGACGATATCATGCGCGCCCTGATGCCGGCCGAGATACTCGAACGCAAAAGCATGAAAGAGTTGTCCGACGAAAAGGAGCAAATCTATCGCGACATATATGCTCCCACTATCAAACCACAGAATGGCTTGATCGAGTTGTTGCAGCAACTGCGTGAATGCGGCATATCGTGCGCTGTCGGTTCGTCCGCATGCCGTGACAATGTGGATTTCGTTCTCGAAAAATGCAACATGGCCGAATATTTCGGCGTTATCGTCTGCGGAGACGACGTCAAGGCATGCAAACCGTCGCCCGAGATATACCTTACCGTTGCCTCACGCATGGGGCTCCGCCCCGAAGAGTGCCTTGTGTTCGAAGACTCACGCGCAGGCATCGCCTCGGGCAAGAATGCCGGAATGAAGGTTGTGGCACTTGCCACCTCGCTGTCACGCGAAATACTCGAACAGGAGACAGCGGCCGACTGCATAATCGACGACTTTACTTGGATTGACACGGAACAGTTAAAGCAATTGTCTACCTGTCAACGGTAAAAAAATGAAAAAATATATAAAAAAACAAAAAAACGATTCTATAACAGTAACTCTTATCAATCAACTACATATCTTGTATACGATAACATGCGGCATTGCCGTCGTTTAGTTGAGCAAAAGAGCTAATATCCCATATATCAATTATATATACGGCAATATCTCAAACTGGAATGAGATAGTGCCGTTTCTTTTTTATTGCAAAATGATAATGTATATTTGTAACCGTTCGCCATTTGAGACATAAACAAACCACGTCTCATGGCGGACATAAACATATTATTAATCATTTTATAACCTTATCTTCTATGAAGAGAATTGCATTTATTTTGTCAGTTGCGAGCATGGTAGCCGGATTGGCCGGTTGCACGGAAAAAGAGTCTGAAAAAACGCCTTCTACACCAACCGTCACTATTTCCATCGACAACGAAAAGACGACATCTGCGTCTATCGAATTCACCATTACGCCGACGAATGCCGAGAAGTGTTCATATGTAGTTATCGAATCGACGGAAACGGTTCCTTCGGAGAGCGATATTCTTGCGAACGGCAATGCTACCGATCCTGACAAGGCATCTGCTATTTCTGTCGACGGACTTAAATCAGCAACCAAATATTTAGTAATGGCTGCCGTATCATCAACCGACGGGCAAACCGGAATAGCACAGCAGGAAGTAACAACAGCCGAGGCTCCAGTCGTTGTTCTCGACCGCGGAACAGCCAAGGTTTACGGAACACGCAATATCGGACTTACACTGCGCGGTGAAGACTCGGGAATAGATTACGAGATATCGTTGGACCTCTATGACGATGCATACGCTGAAACGGGATATCTGACCGAAGGCACATATACGGTTTCGGAGGGCACGGAAGACCGAGCCATGAACTCCGAATACAGCTATCTGCAAAAGGACAACGACCAGTACAAGTTCGTATCTGGTACTCTTGAAGTTAAAATCGTCGACAACACGTATTCACTCAAGCTCAACGTAGAACTTAACAACGAAAGTGGCAATTTCGTCGGGACGTTCGATGGAACAATAGATGACATGCCGATCGAGTAAATGAGAAGACTCATGACACGAAAAATATTAATGATTGCAACGCTAATATGCGCAGCAATCCACTTGTATTCATGTACAAAAAGTGACGGAGACAAAACATCGTCATCTACACGCAAAGGCATCAACCTCACAGACAACGCTTCTTACGCCAACTGTTTCATTGTTTCGTCAGCAGGCGAATACTATTTCGAGACAAAACTAACCAGCGGCACGACTCCCGAAGGCATCGTTTCTGCAGACTGGATATGGTCTACAAATGATGTGCATGCAGATGGGCTCGTAGAAAACGTCACGTATGACAACGGATATATCTCGTTTTCGGCAAAATCAGGCAAGGGGAATGTGGTACTCGGAGCCTTCGACAAAGATGGCAATGTCGTATGGAGCTGGCATCTGTGGTTAACGGAACAACCTGCCACGCAGACACTCGACAACGGCGCCATATTCATGGACAGGAATCTTGGAGCCATGAGTGCGGATCCCGAAAACGCTGTACTTACCTACGGCCTCAAATACCAGTGGGGACGCAAGGATCCATTCTTCGGAGGAGACAAGAACGAAGATTCGGAAGTCTTTTCAGAAGCCAATGCAAATACGGTATTCAACCCGTCTATTCCGCTTGAATGGAAGGCAGTGAAAAAGGAAGAGATATCTGCAACGGTTGATTATACTGTGCAGAATCCCACGACATTCATATGGACAGACAAATCTGAGGACGGTTGCGATTGGATAGCAGAAAGAAATGATTATCTTTGGAGTGAAGAAAATACCGACAACAAGACAGACTACGACCCCTGTCCGGCCGGTTACCGCGTAGCATACGACGGGGCTTGGGAAGGTTGCGGATACTGGAACGTAGATGACGATCCGGTCAACGGAGGCAGGACCCACACGACCGAGAAAGGCGAAAAGTTCTGGTGGCCTTTGAGCGGCACACGCTGGGGTGATGCCGATGCCGGGAAATTGGGATATGTAGGTCTGAACGGTGTTGGTGCAATTTGGATCCGTACGACGATAAACTGCGGATACAATGCCAGTTGTTTCTATTACCATCAGGGAACATACATGGGCAGCAGTTATGCAATGTACCGTTCGTACGGTGAGAATGTAAGATGCACTAAGGAATCGTAAGAACGCAACAGGCCTGCGGCTCAAAAGAGCCGCAGGCCATAACATAACACTACCGACATGAAGAACAGGGCCTACGAGATAGACGTATTGCGGGGACTCGCCATCATAGGCATGGTCCTCTCCGGACAGATTCTGCGGCACACCGACCTTCCGGCCTGGCTGTTCCATGCCCAGGTCCCGCCTCCGAATTTCGTGTTCGACCCTTCGGTTGCAGGCATAACATGGGTTGATCTTGTATTCCCGTTCTTCCTGTTCGCAATGGGGGGCGGCGTTTCCGCTTGCAATGCGCAAACGGCTCGATACGGGGACTCCGGCCGCAAAACCGGTTCCTGGAATAATACGCCGTTGGGCCCTTCTCTCATTCTTTGCAATAGCCTTGGCCAACATGCGCTTCAGCGGTATTCCGGACCTTCCGGGCTGGGGTGCTGCGCTTCTTCAGATTGTCGGCTGGGGCTGTTTCTGCGCCATGTTCATGCGATTCGAGCGGCTTTCGGCCAATGCAAACCGCATCGTCTGTTTCACGGGAATCGCAACAGCAGTGGCGCTCATGGCAGCCGCGCGTCTTATCTGGCATGCACCGGTATCTGTCTACCGCAGCGACATAATTATTCTGATCCTGGCCAACATGGCACTATTCGGCAGCCTTACATGGCTCTTTACCCGCAACGACATTCGTGCACGGCTGGCCATACTTGTCCTGCTCGTCGCACTCAGGACAGGAGCCGGGGTCGAAGGTTCATGGACGCAGGCTTTATGGGATATGACGCCCGTACCATGGCTCTTCAGATTCGACTACCTGAAATACCTGTGCATCATCATACCGGGAACGATCGCCGGAGACGCAATCTTCGCCGCAATGCAACGAACGCCGGGCAAAGAGACGGAAAAGCCGAACCGACCCGTCTCCATCGGCATACTGATTCTTACGGCAGCCATCTTCGTTACGAACATGTGGGGCCTTTTCACCCGCCACCTCGTATGGAACATCGTTCTGACACTTGTATTCGGATTCGCCGCCATGTATATGCTTCGCAAAGAGAGATCCAACCAGCACGATCTCTATGTATCGCTGTTCGGGTGGGGATTTTTCTGGCTTGTGACGGGGCTGCTGCTCGAGCCGTTCGAAGGCGGGATAAAAAAGGACCACGCTACATTCAGCTACTTTTTCGTGACATCTGGACTGGCATCAATGACCGTAATGATGGCCGGCATGGCAATGCGGCAATTCAAAATGCGTTTCAACTGGCTCATCGAGTGCGGACAGAATCCGATGGTGGCATATACGGCAGCGGGATTCCTCATCATGCCGGCATTGCGGCTGCTGCACCCCTCGCCGCTGCTTTCATTCTTCGCGGAGATCGGACCTTGGGGAGAAGTGCTGCACGGCATGGTCATAACGGCCGCAGTCGTCGCGGTAACTGTGTTTTTCACAAGAAAACGGCTCTTTTGGAGAACGTGAGCCCTGCCTGCTAAAGTCTCGACAGCAGACGTTTCACCGGCGGCAGGTGCAACAATGGCAACAATGCCCGTGCCGGTAGCAGCGAGCAGGCCAGATACTCCAGCTTCGTGGCAAAGCCGGGAATGCAGCGTCGCCTGCCACGGAACATGGCATTCAGCCCGCGGCGAGCCAGTTCTCCGGCGCTCATCATAAGGCCGACTCCCAATAATCTTTTACGTACCTTCTCATCGAGATCATACAACGGCGTATCGACGGCCGAAGGGAACACAGTCGTGACGCTCACGCCGTAATCACGCATCTCATACCACAGCGACTGGCCGAAATTCCGCAGATAGACCTTCGTTGCACCATAATGCGACATCGTCGGGTATGGAGTCCATGCCGTAATCGACGACATGATCAGAATGCGCCCGCTGCGGCGACGTTTCATATCGCTGCCGAAGAGTCGGCACAGATGCGTCGGAGTAGTGCAATGCAGCGCGATTATACGGTCAATCCTTGACGGGTCGGTGTGCTCAAGCGTCGAGAACAGCAGCATGCCGGCATTGTTGATCAATATGTCCACCGTCAGACCCTGCGCCGTAACCCACTCGTAGATACGGTCTGCAGCCCCCTCCTGCGACAGGTCCGCATACAAAGGCAGGGCCGACACCGAATACTCCGCAGCGATCTCCGCAGCGACACGGCGGTTGTCCTCATCGCGGTTGCTAACTATTATCACATTATGGCCTCCGCGGGCAAGCTGACGCGCATACTCCAACCCGATTCCCGAGGAAGCTCCCGTTATCAATGCATAATCCATACTGCAAATTTAAGTTTTTTTGACATCGGCCGGTATACGGACTGAAAATAAGAACTATTTTTGCAGCCGTATTCAGAATTTATACTGTATGTTACGTGGAATAGGATCCATCTTGCTGCTTATCTGCTCCAATACGTTCATGACACTGGCATGGTACGGGCAGATCATGTTCAAATCCAAACTCGAACGATTCGGGCTTTACGCCATCGTATTCCTCAGCTGGGGCATAGCCTTCTTCGAATACTGCCTGCAGGTACCGGCCAACAGGCTCGGAAGCGCCGAGTTCGGCGGCCCTTACAACATCTGGGAATTGAAGGTGATACAGGAGGTCGTGTCGCTGCTCGTATTCACTATACTGGTCACCCTGTTCATGAAAAGCGAGCCGCTGCGCTGGAACCATCTGGCCGGATTCCTTTGCCTCGTGCTCGCCGTATTCTTCATATTCAAGAAATAGCCGCTATTCCTTTTTCAGGATATAGTTGTCGGCCAGCGGTCCGGTGATTGCATTGCCATCGCCGTCGAGCATGCGCAGCGAATCTCCTTCGAAGAAGTAACGCGACACCGTGCCGTCCTCCTCCGTGAGCGTAACCGTAGCCCCCTCGACGGAATAGCTGCCCTCACTGTCGAACGCCGTATCGCGTTCGAGATATACCATATTCATCTTGAAAGTATTGTCCGCGCCGAGGACCAACGTCACGTTGATGCCGGGACAATCGGCCGCTGGTATCGTACCACGGTATGTACCTACATACTCAGGAGTTTCGGCCTGATTGAGGTTCTGCAACCGTGTATCGTCCATCTGCGCAAGCAGCCCGTCGTACACACGTTCAAGTTCCACCTCGGCATCGTCCGACGAGGGTATTGATATGGCAAAGTGTCCGCTTTCGATGCGCCCGACAACCTGTGGCGACGAGAGTATCTCGCCTTCATACAGGAAACCGATTGTCTCGCCCGCTGCATTCTCCGTAGCATCGGCCCATACCGGAATCATGTCATCTTTCACGCGGCCGATTATCTGATACGACATACCCTGCTCACTCGGGAAAGAGTCGAGTTTCATGGCGGCAAAATCCTTGACCGTAACAATGGCATCACCCACCGGTTCTCCGTCAATTACCAGATACCAGCCGTCGGGACGCTCTGCCGTAGCACCACTGCAGGAAGCGAGAAGCGACATCATTGCTCCAGCGCACAAAATTCGAAAATCCATAATAAATATATTTTTCCTATATACAAATATAGCGATAATTTCCCAGCATCGGCCAACCTGACCGCAAAAAAATCACGGCGGGCGACGATGTATGCGAATCCATAAAATTGGCGTCAGGCTTCGGAAATCGAAAATTTTTCTTATTTTTACACGAAAATATATGCTATGCCCGAACGTCTGATAACAATCATACTCATACTGCATACCGTCTTCGCAACGGCGTGCAGCCACAATGCCGGACATTCGCGCGACGTCGAGCAACGGCTTGAGGAACTCGACCGTACAATCGAGGAACGCGACAGGTTCGAAGCCATAAAAACGCAGTATATTGACCGTATAAAATCCAAAATCACCCCTGGCTGCACCTACATGCAGCGTTACGGTATATACGACAATCTCTACGACGAATACTACCAGTACAATCTTGATTCGGCGACGTTCTATGCCCGCACGAAACTCGAAGTGGCCGACAGAATCGGGTCTCCATCATTGAAATTCGATGCCATACTCGACATTGCGGACAGGTACATACTCTCAGGCATGTACGTCGAAGCAAGTGAATACATCTCGCAGATAGATGCCGGGCAGTTGCCGCACGAGTTGCTGCCCCGTTATTACCATGTATACCACGCCTATTATGACGGCATGGCCACAAATGCCGGCGACCCGCAGTTGCGCGAGGAGTACCTGGAGCTGAAAAGCAAATACCGCAAACTTCTGTTCGAGAAGCTCGGCGAGGACGACATCGCACGTCTTTACATTCAGACCGACATTCTGTGCGACGAAGGCAAGGCCTCGGAGGCATTGGAAGAGCTGCTGGCCAAATACGACACGGCCGAAACGACCCGCCACGAACAAGCCATACTCGCCTACCTCATCGCAACGGTCTACCAGTTGGAGAGGAACAGCGAGCAGGCCATAATATATTATACGGAGAGCGCCATCAACGACCTCAAGACACCCGTACACGAATACCGGTCGCTGTATGAACTGGCATCACTGCTGTACGAGACCGGAGACCTCGAACGCGCCTACAGATACATCACCTGCTCGGGCAACGATGCCATGACGGTAAATGCCCTGACCAACATTCATTCGATAAACAAGCTGCTGCCCATAATATCCGAATCATACAACAAGCAGATGACGCACAAGCGCATGCAGCTCAACCGTGCATTCTGGAGCGTGAGCATTCTTTCGCTCCTCATCGTCGCGGTAGCCGTCATCGCCTTCCGCGACAAGCACCGCGTATCAGAAGCCGAGCGCAGGACCCGTGAAATCAACGAGGAGATGGCGCGTGTCAACGCACATCTGCAGAAATATATTGGTCTGTTGCAGGAGTCGAACAACATCAAGGAGTCGTACCTCGGCCGTTATCTCGACCTATGCTCCGAATACATCGGACGCATCGCGAGTTACCGCTCGCAACTGCTGCACATAGCCCGCAACGGAGGTATGGCCGAATTACAGAAGGTCCTGCGATCGACGACATTCATCGAATCGGAACTGAACGAGTTCTACGCCAAGTTCGACGCCACGTTCCTGCACCTTTTCCCCGACTTCGTTGCACAGTTCAACGAGCTGCTCCAACCCGACAAGCGCATCGAACCGGCTCCTGGCGAGAGGCTGCTCACCACCGAACTGCGTATCTTCGCCCTTATACGCCTCGGCATCAACGATTCTGTAAAGATAGCCGAGTTTCTCAGGCGGTCGGTATCGACGGTCTACAACTACCGTGTAAAGATGCGCAATGCCGCCCTCGTCGACCGTGAAGATTTCGAAAAGCAGGTCATGAAAATCGGACGGCTGTCGTAAGTCCGCTACTATTTGGCTACGGCTTCGCAACATCAATACATTGTCGATCAACTGTTTGTATTTTAAAATATACTACTATTGCGTTTCCAAGACCATGTTCGGAGTATTTTGTCGGCTAATTTTGATATGCCGATGCGGAATACCCCGAAAACGGCTCCGCAGAGGCTTTGCAAACTAAAGTCAAAACCTAAAACTACGTCTATGAAAAAAAGGTTGTACCAAGCCTTGTGCTCGGGCTTATCACTTCGCGTGTGTAGCCTGTTTCTTGCTTTGGCGATAGGCGTTCCGACACTGGCCCAGAATATTACGGTCAGCGGTACCGTTCGGGACACGGCGGGCAATCCCGTCGTAGGCGCCTCGATCGTCGATGTTAACAATCCCGCCACCGGGACATCTGCCGGTCTTGACGGCAGCTTCACTCTCTCGGCCGATCCGAACGCCGTGCTCGAAGTATCATTTATCGGATACCGCACGCAACAGATTCCGCTAAACAATCGCACCCAACTTGCCATCGTTCTCGAGGAGGACACAGCCCAGATCGACGAGGTTGTCGTCATCGGATACGGTACCATGCGCAAAACCGACCTTACGGGATCGGTCGCATCGGTCGGCAACAAGGACTTCGGGGATACTCCGGTAGCCAACGTCGGGCAGGCCATTCAGGGTAAAATATCGGGTGTACAGATCGTCGACTCCGGAAAGCCGGGCGACAACGTAACCATCAAGATCCGCGGTCTGGGGACAATAAACGACAGCGACCCGCTTGTAGTTATCGACGGGGTACCGACCGACCTCGGACTTACGTCGCTCAACATGGCCGACATCGAGCGTATCGACGTGCTGAAGGACGCTTCGGCCACGGCTATCTACGGAGCACGCGGCGCCAACGGAGTGGTGATGGTCACCACCAAGCGCGGCGAGACCGGAAAGGGACAGCTCTCCGTAACGGCAAACTGGGCCATGCAGAATGTAACGAGCATACCCGAGATGCTCAACGCGGCCGAATATGCCGCCTACTCCAACGACATGCTCTCATCGGCCGGGCTCGCGACGAATCCGGCATGGAGCGACCCTTCGTCGCTGGGCAAAGGCACCGACTGGCTCGACGAGCTGTTCCAGACAGGTGTCATGCAGAACTACACGGTCAGCTATTCGGGCGGAACCGAGAAGACACATTATTATGTATCGGGAGGTTTCCTCGACCAGAGCGGTACGGTACGCTCGGTGAAATACCGCCGCTTCACCTTCCAGAACAACAATGACACACAACTCTTCCGCTGGCTCAAACTCTCGAACAACATCACCTTCTCGACCGACAAGAAATCATCGGGTTCGTATTCGATAAGCGATGCCATGAAGGCCCTGCCGACACAGCCGGTAAAGAACGAAGACGGCTCGTGGAGCGGTCCCGAAGGCAATGCCTACTGGTACGGCGATATTCGCAACCCGATCGGCACGCTCTACACCAACGACAACGTAACCAAGGGTTACAACTTCCTGGCCAACATCTCGGCCGAGGTTACGCTCTTCCCGTGGTTGAAATTCAAGAGTACGTTCGGTTACGACGCCAAGATATGGTATAACGACAACTTCTCGCAGGCATATGACTACGATCCTACGCCGGTCGAGGAGACGACCCGCTATCAGGACACGAACAAATCGTTCACCTATCTTTGGGACAACTATTTCACGTTCGACAAAACCTTTGCCGAGAAGCACTACGTAAACCTCATGGTCGGAAGCTCGGCACAGTGGAACCGTACCGACGCCTTCAACGCCACGATGGGCGACTTCCTATTCGACAGCGTCCATGAGTTCGACAACGGTACAGACATGAAGGACATCGGCGGTTCGGCAAGCGACTGGGCCCTGCTGTCGTTCATGGCCCGACTGAACTACACGTTCGACGACCGCATACTGCTCACCGCCACGTTCCGACGCGACGGCTCGTCGCGCTTCGGACCCGACCACCGCTGGGGTAACTTCCCGTCGGTTTCGGCCGCATGGCGCATATCGCGCGAAAGCTGGTTCCCGCAGGATTCGTTCGTAAACGACCTGAAACTGCGCGCCGGCTACGGTATCACCGGTAACGAAAAGATCGGCTCCTACGCCTATATCTCCACGTTCAACACCGGCTCCTACATCTTCGGTTCGAATGTCGTCCCGACGCTCATTGCCAAGACGATGGCCAACCCGACAATCCACTGGGAGGAGGTACGCCAGAGCAACATAGGTATCGACGCGGGCCTGTTCAACTCGCGACTGACATTCTCCGTCGACGCATACATCAAGAACACGGCCGACATGCTTGTAAAGGCGGCTATTCCCATCACCTCCGGCTTCGAGGACACGACAACAACCTACACCAATGCCGGAAAGGTACAGAATAAAGGTGTCGAGATGTCGTTGCGTTCGGTCAACTTCGACGGCCGCCACAATTCGTTCCGTTGGGAGACGACCATAACGGCGACATTCAACCGCAACCGCATAGTCAGCCTTAACAGCGACACACCGCTTTATCAGAACGAAATAGCCGGCGCATACGTGACCATGCAGCGCAACGGTTCGCCCATCAACGTCTTCTACGGATACGTAACCGACGGCCTGTTCCAGACGCAGGAGGAGGTCGACAACCATGCATATCAGGAGAGCAGCACCGCCCCGGGCGACATACGCTTCAAGGACCTGAACAACGACGGCGTTATCAACGACGAGGACCGTACGATCATCGGCGATCCCAATCCCGACTGGATGTTCTCCATGGTCAACAGTTTCTCGTACAAGGGATTCGACCTCTCGATATATCTTCAGGGCGTGACCGGCAACGAGATATTCAACGCCAACAACATAACCAACGAAGGCATGTCGTCGGCACATAACCAGACAGCCTCGGTACGTTACCGCTGGGTCGGTTACGGCACGAGCACCGTCATGCCCCGCGCCGTATACGGCGACCCCAACCACAACGCCCGCATATCGGACCGTTTCGTGGAGGACGGATCGTACCTGCGCATCAAGAACATCACCTTCGGATACACCTTTCCCGACCGCTGGATGAAACGCATTCATGTCCAGAGCGCACGAATATATCTCTCCTGCGAGAACCTGGCGACGCTGACCAAATATACCGGATTCGACCCCGAGGTGGGCATCAACGGCATAGACAACGGCATCTACCCTGTTTCGCGCACCTTCAGTCTCGGTATAAACTTCAACTTCTAAACCGATGCGAACCATGAAAAAGATCATAACATTAATATATACGGCAATAGCGCTGTCGGCCGTATCGTGCAGCGATTTTCTCGACAGCCACCCCTCCTACGCCGTCGACACCGACGTCGCCGTCAACGACGAGGTAGCCGAGGCCCTCACAAATGCCTGCTACACCCCGTTGCAGTCATCTAACCTCTACAACATGCGTATCTGGTCGCTCGACATCATCGCCGGCAACTCCGAAGTCGGAGCCGGAGGCGGCGAGGACGGTATCGAGACCGTGCAGTGCGCCAACTTCGCCGCAGCGAGCGACAATGCCTTCGCTCTCTACATATGGCGTTCGCCCTGGGTCGGCATCGGCCAGTGCAACATAGTGATAAACAGCCTTTCGGCCGACGGCATGTCGCCCGAGATATACAACCGCTCGATGGGTGAGGCCTACTTCCTCAGAGCACACTACTACTATATTCTCGTGCGGCTGTTCGGCGGGGTGCCCCTGCGCCTCGAACCATACAATGCCGGCGAACCGATGACCATTGCCCGTGCGTCGCTCGACGACTGCTACGAGCAGATCATCTCGGACTGCAAGCAGGCCATCAGCCTTCTGCCCGCAAAGAGCACATACTCGTCCGATGATTACAACCGCGTATCCAGGGACGCCGCCCTCACGATGCTGGCAGACATCTATCTCACCTATCAGCCCGAAGCGCATTACGGCGACGTGGTAAGCCTCTGCGAGCAGATCGAGGCCCTGGGTTACGACCTTACGCGCTGCGAATTTTCCGACAACTTCGGCATACCGGCCGAGACCAGTCCCGAAGCCATCTTCACGGTAGGATATTCGGGCAGCACGCAGTACGACTTCTGGGGCAGCGAAAACCAGGCATCGTGGCTTTCGACCTACATGGGTCCCCGCAACTCCAACATGGTGGCCGGCAGCTACGGCTGGAACCAGCCGACCGAGGAGTTCATGTCGCAGTGGGAAGAGGGCGACCTGCGCAAGGACGTCACCGTCCTTTATGACGGCTGTCCGGCATTCGACGGCATGGAGTACCAGAAATCATGGTCCAACACCGGCTGCAACGTACGCAAATTCCTGGTCAAGAAGAGCGACTCGCCCGAATACAACACCAATCCGTCGGACTTCGTGGTATACCGTTATGCCGATGTCCTGCTCATGAAGGCCGAGGCTCTCAACGAACAGGGAGAGACCGACGATGCGTGCGCACCGCTCAACATAGTACGCGAACGTGCCGGGCTTCCCGCTATCGGCAAAGGCAAGACACAGGAAGAGATGCGTGAGCTGATCATTCACGAACGCCGCATGGAGCTGGCATTCGAGGGACACCGCTGGTTCGACATGATACGCATCAACAACGGAGCGTACGCGCTCGAATTTCTCAAGTCCATAGGCAAGACCGTCACCAAAGAGAGGCTTCTGCTGCCGATCCCGCAGACCGAACTCGATTCGAACAGCGCCATGACACAGAACCCGGGCTATTGATTCCCCAACTAAAAAACGACTACGAAAATGAAAAGGATAAACATACAGATATTGACGCTTCTGCTGTCAGCGGCCGCCATGGCGGCCTGCTCGAAGGATCTGACCGAGACTTCGAAGGGCGAGACCCCGCTGGAACTGACAGTTTCGCAGAATGAGATCGTACTCGACGAGCGCAACTACTCATCGACAGGCATCTCGCTCGAATGGACTACCGGCACGAATTACGGCACCGGCAACGCCATAGACTACATGCTCGAAATAGCTCCTGAGCAGAGCGACTATGCCGACGGCATTACGGTCGATGCGGGCAGACGCGTCTACTCGCAAAGCTATACTGTCGAGGAGTTCAACACGCTTCTGCGCGATGAATTCGGCGCCGAGGCCGGAATCGCAGCCAACTACAAGGCCCGTGTAACGGCCCGCATAGCCGCCGACGAGCGCATACAGCAGTCCGAGGTGACGTTCTCGGCAACGCCTTATGAGCCCGTCACCACGACGCTCTATATGATCGGCGAGGCCTCCCCCACAGGCTGGTCGGTAGATGCCCCCGAAGAGCTCAAGCGCACCAAGCCAGGATATTTCACATGGACGGGAAATCTCAAGGCAGGCGAACTCAAATTCACGACGAAGCCCGGCGAGTTCCTACCCTCATACAACCGCGATGCCACGGCCGACAACGACACGACGCTCGTCTACCGTGACTCGGACGACGATCCTGACGAGAAGTTCATAATCGCCGAAGCCGGAGGATATGCCCTAACCGTCGATCTGCTGAACCTGACTCTTACGATCGAGACCGCCGACGTGAATACCCCGCCGTTCAGCATGATATACTTCGTCAGCGAGGCCAACGACTGGAGTTTCGAGCCCATGACGCAGGATCCGGTCAATCCGTTCATCTTCCGTTACGGTGCCGAGATAGGCAACGGACAGTTCAAGTTCGGCACGGCCGAAGGTTCGTGGGAGAACATGTACAAGGCCGAAGTGGACAATGCCGACTACACGAATACGGCTGTCGTATTCGTCTCGGGATTCGATCCCGACAACAAATGGCTGCTCTATGACGACACGCCGAACAAGCCGTACAAGATAGCCCTCGACATCACGCCCGACGAGGAGTCGATGACCATGGTCGAGTTCACGCCGTACGAGCAGATATGGATGATCGGCGACGCAACCCCCAACGGCTGGTCGCTGGACGACGCTACGCCACTGCAGAAGGGCTCGGACGATTACACCTTCACATGGACGGGGAACCTTAACAGCGGCGAACTGAAATTCACCTGCGACTGCGACAGCAGCTGGAACGGAGCGTGGTTCATGGCATCTGAGGAGAACAAGCCCTTCGAGGCCGGTACCGAAACGATATGTTTCGTTGACAAGCAGCTCCCCGAGAACTCGAGCGTCGATCGCAAATGGAAGGTCACGGCCGGCAACTACACCATCGAGTTGAACCAGCTGACAGAGACCATGACCGTCACGAAAAACTGATTTGAATGAACAAGAATATGAAAACCAATATGTTTTTGCATTTGCTCCTCGCAGGGTGTCTGCTGACCGCCTGCACCAAGGAAGAGGGATACACAGGATTCGTTGATCCCGATGCCGGCAAGAATGCCGAAATCTCACTCTCGACCGACAAGGCGGCCTATGCCCCCGGCGAGACCGTAACCTTCACGGCCAGCCAGATGCCTGAGGGTGCCATATATATCCGCTACCGCCATCTCGACGAAAACCTCGGCGAGCAGGCGGCCGCCGGCACCACATGGACATGGACAGCTCCCGACAACGACTTTACGGGTTACCTCGTCGAGGTATACCAGAAGAGCAGCGAAGGTGAGACCACGCTCGCGACAATCGGCGTCGACGTGTCGAGCGACTGGACACGTTTCCCGCGCTACGGTTTCCTCTCGTCGTTCGGCGACATACCGCAGAGCGGCATCGAGGGCGTCATCGACAACCTTAACCGCCACCACATAAACGGCGTGCAGTTCCAGGACTGGCACTACAAGCATCACTGGCCGCTGGGCGGCACGCGAGAGAATCCGCTGGAGAGCTATCTCGACATCGCCAGCCGCACCACAAAGCTGTCGACGCTGAAAGCCTACATCGAGAAGATCCACTCGTGCGGAATGAAGGCCATATTCTACAATCTATGCTTCGGAGCCCTGGACGATGCGGCGCAGGACGGCGTAAACGAGCGCTGGTACATCTTCAGCGACAACAACCACACCAACAAGGACGTACATGCACTGGGAGCTCCGTTCAAGAGTTCGATCTACCTGCTCGACCCGGCCAACACGGAGTGGCAGGAATACATCGGCGAGCGCAACGACGATGTATATGCCGTGCTCGACTTCGACGGCTACCAGATAGACCAGCTTGGCAACCGCGGCACCCGCTACGACTATGACGGCAACCAGGTGGACCTGCCGGCCGGATATGCGTCGTTCATCAATGCGATGAAGACGCTGCACCCGCAGAAGAGGCTTGTGATGAATGCCGTCAGCGGCTACGGCGCCGAGCAGATCGCCGGAAGCGGCAAGGTGGACTTCTGCTACAACGAGATGTGGAACAGCGAAGACCAGTTCACCGACCTGCGTTCGACGATCGAGGCCAACGATTCGTACAGCGGCGGAACGCTGAAGACCGTCTTCGCGGCCTACATGAACTACGACCTGGCCAACAACATCGGCACGTTCAACACACCGGGCGTACTGCTTACCAACGCCGTGATCTTCGCGCTGGGAGGTTCACACCTCGAACTCGGCGAGCACATGCTCTGCAAGGAGTACTTCCCCAACAGCAATCTCGGCATGTCCGAGGAGCTGCAGGAGGCGATGGTCGCCTACTACGACTTCCTGGTTGCCTATCAGAACCTTCTGCGTGACGGCGGCAGCCTAAACGAGGTGACCGTAACTTCGGCCGACGGCAAACTGAATTTCGCGCCCTGGGCACCGAGTCTCGGCAATGTCGTGACGCTGGGTCGCAAGGTCGGCACGCGTCAGGTCGTACACCTGCTCAACTTCTCGCAGGCCAACTCGCTCTCGTGGCGCGACCTTAACGGCACAATGCCCGAGCCGCAGCTCGTGGAGTCGTTCGCAGTCGACATAACGACAGCCGACCCCGTAGAGCGCGTATGGATGGCATCGCCCGACATCGACGGCGGAGCCGTCCGCGAACTGCCGTTCGAAAATACGGCCACCGGAGTACGCATCACCATACCTTCGATAAAATATTGGGACATGATAGTCCTCGAACAGGATTAACCTCTACAACCATGAAACGACTGATTGCATTAATGGCCTTTCTGGCGGCAGGCTTTGCCGCCATGGGTCAGGAACTGGTATCGCCGGACGGGAATCTGCGCATGCGCTTCTCGCTCGACAAGGCCGGCACACCGACTTACGAACTCTTCTACGGCGACAAGAGCGTCATTCTCCCGAGCAAGATGGGATTCCTGCTGCGAAGCAAAGGCGACAAGCCTGAATTCGGCGGCGAAGTTACCGGCAACACCCCGGCCAGAGCGACAGAGTCGCTCTGCGACGAATTCGAAATTACGGATACGCAAACCGCAACCTTCGACGAGACCTGGCAGCCGGTATGGGGCGAGGAGTCATCGATACGCAACCACTACAACGAGCTCTGCGTAACACTGCGACAGCCGCAGAGCGACCGGCGCATGGCAATACGATTCCGCCTGTTCGACGACGGTCTCGGTTTCCGTTACGAGTTTCCCGTGCAGCCCAAGATAGTTTACTTCTTAATAGCAGACGAATGCACGGAGTTCGCAATGGCGGGCGACCACACGGCATGGTGGATTCCCGGCGACTACGACACCCAGGAGTATGACTATACGTGTTCGCGCCTCTCGGAGATACGCAGGCACATGGACGGTTCGATCACCGGCAACCTCTCGCAGACATCGTTCTCGCCTACCGGCGTACAGACATCGCTGCAGATGAAGAGCGACGACGGGCTCTACATCAACCTGCACGAAGCCGCACTTGTGAACTTCCCGGCCATGCATCTCGATCTCGACGACCGCTCGATGGTCTTTCGGGCACACCTTACGCCCGATCCCAACGGCGACAAGGCCTACATGCAGACCCCGGCCACTACCCCGTGGAGAACGGTCATCGTATCGGACGACGCCCGAGACATACTGGCATCGCGCCTGACTCTCAATCTCAACGAGCCCTGCAAGATCGAGGATACGTCATGGATACGTCCCTGCAAATACATGGGCGTATGGTGGGAGATGATCACCGGCAAGAGCAGCTGGTCCTACACCGACGAACTGCAGAGCGTACACCTCGACACCGATGACCTGACAAAGGTGAAACCCAACGGCCGCCACGGCGCCAATACGGCAAATGTCAAGCGTTACATCGACTTCGCTGCGGCACACGGGTTCGACGCCGTGCTGGTCGAGGGCTGGAACATCGGTTGGGAGGACTGGTTCGGCAACATGAAAGACTACGTTTTCGACTTCGTGACGCCCTACCCCGACTTCGATGTCGACGAGATCGAGCGCTATGCCGCATCGAAAGGCATAAAGATGATCATGCACCACGAGACCTCGGGCTCGGTACGCAACTACGAGCGTCACATGGAGGCAGCCTACCGCTTCATGAACGAGCACGGTTACCCGGCCGTCAAGTCGGGATACGTGGGCAACATCATACCCAAGGGCAACAACCACTACAACCAGTGGCTCGTGAACCACTACCTCTATGCCGTTCAGAAGGCTGCCGACTACCGTATCATGGTCAATGCCCACGAGGCCGTACGTCCCACTGGTCTGTGCCGCACATGGCCCAACCTGATAGGCAATGAATCGGCCCGCGGCACGGAGTATCAGGCGTTCGGAGGCTCGAAGCCGTCGCACGTAACGGTCCTGCCGTTCACGCGTCTCATCGGCGGCCCGATGGACTACACGCCCGGCATCTTCGAGATGGACATTTCGAAGATCAACCCCTCGAACCACTCGCACGCCAACTGCACGATTGCAAACCAGTTGGGCATCTACGTCGTGATGTCGTCGCCGCTGCAGATGGCGGCCGACCTGCCCGAGAACTACGAGCGCTTCCCCGACGCATTCCGTTTCATCGAGGAGGTCGCACTCGACTGGAGCGAGAGCCGCTACCTTGAGGCCGAGCCCGGCGCATACATCACCGTGGCCCGCAAGGCCAAGGATACGGGGTTGTGGTTTGTGGGCAATGTTTCGGGCGAGGAACACATTTCAGAGATACGTTTCGACTTCCTTGACCCGGACAAGACCTATGTGGCCACCATATATGCCGATGCCGACGATGCCGACTACCGCACGAATCCGCAGGCATACACCATTCGGCAGGTACGCTGCACGGCAAAGAGCCGGCTGCGTCAGAAGTCGGTCGAGGGCGGAGGTTACGCCGTCACGTTCCGTGAAGCAACCAGCGCGGACCGCAAGCTACCGTGGCTGAAATAGCGCCAGACAGATACTGAACGATACGGGCCATCTCCAATGAAGAGATGGCCCGTATCGTTTATCGTTTGCGGTTTATTGCTCAGCCTTTTCATGGTCCTTACGGTATATCTGGTAAGAATTGACGAAATTCTGCCAGACGATATAGGCCGTCGGGGCCACTGACGACAACGGATTGAGGAACGCTTGCGACATCCATACGGCAAGCACCGTATTCTTCTGTCCGAGCGATTGTCCGCCGGCAACGGTATCGCCGTATTTACGGCCGAGCCAGCGTCCGACGGCAAACTGAAGCAGGCAGATGACGAAAGAGACGGCCGCCATCACTATCTCCACAGTACCGTTGGCATCGCCCTGGTCTATGATGAACGATGTAGTACGCCCGATGATGACCATCAGCGACACAAGCCACAGGTAGAACGAAATGGGACCGTGGTCCGCGACCCAGCGGCCTACCGGCTTTATTGCCAGACGGCAGAACTGCCCTGCCACGAACGGCATGATCAGCAGGGGCGCCACCCTGGCAAGTATAAGGCCGAACGAACAGTCGTTGCCGCCTGCAAAATGCAGGATCATCGGAGCGACCAGAGCCGTTGCGAGATTGCATATAAGGCTGTATGTGGCCATGGTCTCGATATTGGCCCCCAACATACCGCCGATAACTACGGCTGCCATGGCAATCGGAGCCAGCACGCATACCATCGCCCCTTGCGCAACCACGGTATTCAGCGGCGACAGTGCGAAGAAGACGGCCACGCTTACCGTAAACTGGAAGGCGAGGAGCCAGAAGTGCAGCCATGAGAGTTTCATGCGACGCAAATCTACCCTGCAATATGTAAAAAACAGCATCAGGAATATGAGCGACGGCGTAATCATGTTGCCGGTCCACACCTCGAGTGCGTTGATCTGCCGGCACAGCAAAGCACCGACGACCATGCACATAGGCATGGCCACGGTGCGCATGTTATGATGCAGCGTCATCGCTTATGACAACAATTCGCGAACCTTGTCCGAGATCTCCTTGCCGTCGGCCTGACCGGCAAGTCTTTTCGAAGCCACACCCATGACCTTGCCCATCTCCTTCATCGACGTTGCGCCGACCTCGGCTATGATCTGTTTGATGGCTTCGGTCAACTCCTCAGCCGAAAGTCGTTTGGGCAGAAACTCCTCGAACACCTTGACCTGTGCCAGTTCCTCATCGGCCAGATCCTGACGGTTCTGCTGCGCATAGATGGCTGCGGAGTCGGTTCCCTGCTTAGCAAGTTTGGTGATGATCTTCAGGACATCGGCATCGGGCAGTTCATCGACCGCCGTACCGGCAGTCTTAGCCTCGATGATATACTTCTTGATGTTGCGCAAAGCGCTCAAACGGACGGTATCCTTGGCCTTCATGGCCTCCATGATACCTTTTGAAATCTGTTGTTCCAACATAATAATACACAAATATTATAACATTATGACTCTACTCCATATGGTCCGTACCTCCCTGCCTGAACAGATACTCCATTACCATGCGCATCAGTTCCGACTGCTCACGCTCCGTCATGAGGCTCTCGAACGGGAAGCCCATGACAACGCTGCGGTGGTCGCCGTCATATGCCACGCCGGCCGTACGGTTGTTCTCAGCATAGCGCAGCACGGCAAAAGATCCCTCGCCGAACGGCGTCAGCGCATCGGGCGCCTCGACGCGGTAGTGCCGTTGCGAAAGTTCGGCATTATATGCATACTCACCGGTTAAACGTGCAGGCGACGGAACGGCATATACACCGCCACGGCGTGCCGATGCGCTGCTGCCGAGTTCGCAATGCAGTACACGGCGGGCAAATTCACGGTCGGACTCGCTGCTGTCGGGGCCTTTCCACAGATCAGTGGCCACGTAGCTGCCCGACACGAAGAGCGAACCTCCGCGCGACGTGAATGCCGACAATACCGACTGCAGTTCCGCCGGGAAAGCCCTGAACGACGGGGCACGTCCCTCGCGTCCGACCACCGTCGCACGCTGCTTGCCCAGGATAAGATCGGCTACAAGGTATCCGTCGAGACCGACATCGCCGTTCACTATCGAAGCGACGCCCGACGACGAGAACGAATAGCCGGCAGCCGCCATGGCCTTGCCATGCACATAGGGATAGTCGAAGGTGTTCCCTCCGATGACATGTCCGGCACAATCGCCGTACGATGCGCCGAGAGCCTCGTCGGCAATCTCCGACCTGCGCATCGACGGATCGAAGACGCGCTGTTCGCCGACAAACGACACATCGTACATGTACGGCACGCCGCCGTCCTCGCGGTTGACGAATCCCTCGACCGCCTCGTTTTTGACCCATGCAGGCCCTCCCGTACGGTCGAAGCCGTTTATGACCATCACACGGCCCCGTTCATCGGGTACACGGCAGGCAGCCATCACCTCGCTCGGGAAACTCTCGCCTCCGGCATTGACAGCCGTCACCCTGTAGGAATATATCACACCGGGCGTTTGATGTACATAGCATGAGGTGTCGGCCACGATACGCCCGCCATCGAATGCCCCGTCACCGATACGTGTATAGACCACATACCTTTCAGGCGCTGCCGAACTTTCAAGCGAATCCTTCACGCCGCACCACCGCAACAACACCGAGTCGCCGCCGCAGAGTTCGGCGCTGAACCGCCCGACCGGCAGGGGCGCCACCCTGTACGGCACACCGTACTGTGCTGCGACATGTTTCAGTATGGCCTTGTATATCGCCCTTGCAATGGTAAAGCGGAATTGAGGATCGGAACCGTAACGCATGTCGGCGAAGTTGGTATGCGACAACAGTTCGAGCAACATGGTCGGTGCACACGGTACACGCGCCTCGTAATACGAGCGGTTCCACATGCCGCGGCGACGCCACGAAGGTTCATAGCAGGCGCGTATATCGTTCATGAGCTGAGTCATCACCATGTCGGTAAGGTCTCGCGAGACATACCGCGACGTCCCGCCTTCGAAGCGTCCGCGATTGTCGCCCGTAAAGAATATGCCGAGCGTTCCGACAGGCTCGTCATTATCGGTGACCACTCCGTCGGTATGGAACGCCAGTGCGAGGTCTACGGGTATGCCAAGGCCCTCTTCATCTGACAGACGCCCGGAACCGCCCATCAGGGCATTGACCCAGTGCGCACGGCACATATAGTCGTCCTTGTAGTCATCGGTCGATTCGTTGCGGTTGTAGACCTCTTCCGGGAACCCGGCCCACTGCAGCCAATATCGTGCACCTTCACAGAAACGCGGCATGCCGCTGGTCGTTGTCGGATATTCGACGCCCGGCAGACGCAGCGAATCGCAGACAGTACGGGCAATATTGCCGTAACCGCCGCCGATCTTCACGGCGTCGGCGGTTACGATGTCCCCGCGCCGCGCCGTACGGTTGCCGAGCATGACTATCGTGTCAAGCCGTCCGGCATCGAGCATGAAACTACCGAGGTAGACCCACGTGCCGCCACCCATGGTCTGGTTTACACGGAAACGGCTCTCGCCACCCATGTGGCGCACCGTATATACGGCATCGTCGCAACTGCCGCGCAGGCTACGGTATGATACGTAGACTGCATATTCGCCCCGTTGCGGAATATCGGCGCCCCATACCGCATAACTTTCACGCCCGTCGCGGCCCACGCTCCGCACCTTGCGGCTCGTACCGTCGAGGAACGGATTGTCACCGTCGACATATTCGGCACGACGGCACGCAAAGCCTTCACCGCCGTCGGTCCACGCATTGTCGCCGACATACTCGGCATAACGGCCGCCGCCGTCATTGTCGATGATTATTTCGGTTGTCGAAAAGTCGCGTTCACGCGGCAGCAGCACATTGGCACCGGCATTTTCGAGCATCGGCACAAGATACTGAACTACGAAACTCTGCGAAAGGAGATCCTCGCACGTCTGCCACATCTGCGTACGCTGCCAGCGCCATATATTCTCCTTCTGGTCGAAATACCTTCCGTGACTCGGCCAAACGGCAATATGGCGTCCGGCCAGTCCTTCGGTCGGCCTGCAGACACGCGACAAGGGTTCAACCAAAGGCCGCACAGCTTGGTTAGTAAAACGTCGCGTACGGTCGGACGAACTGCGGAATGCCGCAGGTATGTAATCCTCGATACGGCAGCCGCCGCTGCGCAGTTCGAGACTTGCCCTGCGGTACCTGGCCGGCAGAATGCGCCGCACCGAATCGTACATGGCGCGTACATTCTCCTCGCGGAAGGGATAATACGACAGTGTCACGGTCGTTTCGATTGTCAGGCAGCCACGCCTGTATCGCACCGAACGCACATTGGTACGCGTACGCGGAACCTCGCGTTCGATCATGCGCGAAAGCACCGCCGATATCGAATCACGCTCTGCGGCGGAGAGAACCTGCGCAGAGACTTCGGCGACCGACAACATCGCCACAAGGGTCAATATAAGGTATCTAATTTTCATTGCGTCTGACAACCAACATCATCCCCGCCATTGTTATCATGGCGTTATATACAAGCAGTTCGAAGCCTATATGATAGTCGAAGAACTCGCGCGCGGCGTACTGCAGCAACGCGCTCAACAAGGGCGACGCTACGGCTATGAAGGGCATGTAACGGCCGCGTATGCGCCAGCGCGTGAACATGCCGAACACGAACATTCCCAAAATCGGGCCGTAGGTGAAACTGACGACCTTGTATATGAGGTTTATCGTACTGTCGTCGCTTAACAGATCGAACGCAACTATCGAAAGGCCCATGATTACGGCCATGACGACATGCACCGTACGGCGCACGCGCGTAAGGCGGCGTTCGTCATACCGTTCGGGGCCGTTGAGAATGTCGACCGTAAACGATGTGGTAAGCGCAGTCAGCGCCGATCCCGCCGCCGAATAGGTGCTCGATATGAGTCCGAGCACGAAAACCACGCCGACGATTATCGGAAGTCCGCCGTTGACCGCAACCTGCGCAAACAACTGGTCGCTTTTCTCCGGTATCTCGAGGCCCGTGCTGTCGGCATATGAATAGAGCATGACGCCGAGCGCCAGGAACAGCACCAATATTATTATCTGGAAGAAGGCCGTAATCATTATGTTGATCTTGGCATCGCGCTTCGTGCGGCAGCTCAGGTTAAGCTGCATCATGTCCTGGTCGAGGCCCGTCATCGCCACCACGACGAAAAGCCCAGAAAAGAACATCTTCCAGAAATAGCGCGGGGAGGAGGGGTCGTCGAAGAAAAAGATGCGCGAATAGCGGCTTGTCTCCACGCTGTCGACCACCTCAGCACCCGACATTCCCAGACTGCGGGCTATGAAGACGATGCACAGCACGAGGCTCGATACCAGGCATACGGTCTTCAGCGTATCGGTCCATATCAGCGAACGCACCCCGCCGCGGTTGGTGTACAGCCAGACGAAACACATGGTTATCGCCACGTTGAGCGCAAAAGGCAGGCCATGTGGATCGAAGACCAGCAGCTGCATCACGGCACACACCACGTATATCTTCAGCGAGGCACCGAGCACTTTCGAAACGAGGAAAAACCATGCACCGGTACGGTGGACCGTAATATCGAAGCGTTCGTCGAGATATTGATAAAGCGAGACGACCTTGCGGCGGTAAAACAATGGTATCAGCACGAAGGCTATGACCATCTGTCCGACGGTGAATCCCATGACCATCTGCAGGTACGAAAACGAGTCGGCCGCAACCGACCCCGGAAGGGATATGTATGTCACGCCGGACATCGCCGCGCTGATCATGGCGAATGCCGCCATGTACCACGTCGTCCGATGATTGCCGATAAAGAATCCGGCATTGTCGCTTTTGCGTCCGGAGATGTATGAAATTACGAAAAGTACTGCTATATAGGCAATGACAGTCGCTATTACTGCCGCTGATGACATAAATATCGAATTTTGTGTTGCACAAAGATAGAAAAAAGAGGTAAAATGAGATAATTATTGAAATTTGTTTCATATATTTGTTATTGGAATAACAATGAAAATTATTGAACGTATGATGAAAAATTTGAAAATCCGCGACCTCACCCTGCGCGACGGTCAGCAATCATCGTTTGCAACACGCATGACACAAGGACAAATCGACCGGTGTCTGCCCTACTACAAGGACGCCAAATTCTACGCAATGGAAGTCTGGGGCGGAGCCGTGCCCGACTCCGTAATGCGATACCTGGGAGAAAACCCGTGGACCCGTCTTGAGACGATCCACAAAGCCGTAGGGGACGTCTCGAAGCTCACGGCGCTGTCGCGAGGCCGCAACCTTTTCGGCTATTCGCCCTACACCGACGAGATCATCGACGGTTTCTGCCGCAACGCCATCGAAAGCGGCCTCGGCATCATGCGTATATTCGACGCACTGAACGACGTGGACAATGTCAAGTCGACCATCAAATATGTAAAGCAGTACGGCGGCATAGCCGACTGCGCCGTATGCTACACCGTTGACCCCAAATATCCCGAAATAAGTTTCTGGGGCAAGCTCACGGGCAAGAAGAATCCCAAGCCGGTATTCACCGACGAATACTTCCTCGACAAGGCCAGGCAGATGGCAGCCCTCGGAGCCGACATGATCACCATCAAGGACATGTCGGGACTTATCCCGCCCAAGCGCGTAAGCGGTCTGGTCAAACTGCTCAAGAAGAACATCGGCATTCCGGTCGATTTCCATACGCACTGTACGCCCGGCTATGGCCTGGCATCAGTACTTGCGGCTATCGTTGCAGGTGCCGACATCGTCGACACCAACTGCTGGTGGTTCGCTGGAGGTACGGCAGCACCGGCCATCGAACTCGTATATGTCTTCTGCCAGAAGATGGGCATCGACATCGGCGTAAACATGGAAGCCGTAGCCAAGATCAACACGCAGCTGAAGGATATACGCAAGGAACTTGAACTGTCGGTATTCGGTGCAGAGAAACCGCTGCCCAAGCCCTTCAACCCGCTTACGGACAAGCTGCCCGCCGAGATCGATGCCGAATTCGACCGCGCAATCGAAGCCGCACGCGCCGACAACGAGGAGGCTCTGATCGCAGCATGCCACAAGATCGAGGCATACTTCGGCTTCCCCGCCCCCAACGAGCTGGTAAAGAAGGCCGAGATACCCGGCGGCATGTACTCCAACATGGTTGCACAGCTCAAGCAGCTCAAGGCCGAGGAGATACTGCCCCGCGCCATGGAACTCATTCCGTCGGTACGCCTCTCCGCCGGTCTGCCCCCGTTGGTAACCCCGACATCGCAGATTGTCGGCGCACAGGCCGTAAGCTGCGCCCTCGATGAGAAGGCCGGCCGTCCCATGTACACGACCAAGAGTTCGCAGTTCGTAAGTCTGGTCAAGGGTGAATACGGTCATACACCCGTAAAGATAGACCCCGAATTCCGCTTCAAGATCTGCGGCATACGCGAGGAGACTCCGTATGACACGACCAAATACAAGATGCAGCCCAACCCCGAACTTCCGGAAGCCGGCGGCGTAAAACTCGCGGCAAACGAGAAGGAGGTTCTGCTGCTCGAGCTCTTCCCGATGGTAGCCAAGACCTTCCTCACCAACGAGAAGGTGAAGGCATACGAGGAGGCAAAGGCCAAAGAGGCTCCCAAGGCTGCAGCCGAACAGGAGAAGGCCGAAGAGGCACACCAGCCCATCACCGGCAATACGGTCAATGCCCCGCTGCCCGGACGTGTAATAGACATCAAGGTAAAGGTCGGCGACAAGGTCAAGGTTGGCCAGGAGGTCATCGTACTCGAAGCCATGAAGATGGAGAACTCCATAAGTTCGGACTATACAGGTACGGTAAAGCAGTTGCTCGTCAAGGTAGGCGACAGCGTGCAGAGCGACTCGCAGCTTATCGAGATCGAATAGAGCCGTCCGTTGCGACAAAAAGCCCGGTATTGCTACCGGGCTTTTTCGTTTAGACCCGAAAATTGCATCACAACCACAAAAACCAACTCATATGGGATTTATCAAGGAATTCAAGGAGTTTGCCGTAAAGGGCAACGCAATGGACCTGGCAGTCGGAGTGATTATCGGCGGTGCATTCGGCAAACTCGTATCATCGCTGGTCAACGACATTTTGTTGCCGCCGATCAGCGCACTTGCAGGCAATACCGACCTGTCGCAGTTGAAAGTGGATCTTTCGGCCATACGCAGCACAGTTTCCAAAGCCGGAGAGGCGCACCTTCGAAAGAGGAGCAACTGCTGACCGAGATACGCGACCTGCTGAAGGCCCGCAATGCCGAACACGAATGATGTCCGACGTCAATCCCTTTTCGCCTTCCTGAAGAGATCGGATATGTATATGGTGAACAGCGGCAGCATCAGCATGCCCGATGCGGGCAGCAGCACCGACAGCACCTTGCCGACGGTCGTAACGGGGAATATTGCAGCACCGACGGTGGTCATGTTCATGAAGGCCCACCAAAGGGCATTCCCGAAGCCATGAAGGTCGGGATTGACGCCGATCTCGTAATCATAGAAAACCAGTGCGGCAATGTATGTGAAAAGCAGCAGCGTAAACGCATAGGCCGTAAACATGCGGCGTATGCCGTCGTCTATGATCCAGCGCACGACGACATATACCGCAAGCAATGTTCTCAACAGAGTGATCAACCCGATGAACATGGACCATGTACGCGGCAGTGTTATCCCGCTCCAGCCTATCAGGTTGAGATACGGGACGGACAGTAGCAGGAATACGAAATTCCGCAGGAAAAAACGCAGGCGGTCGGCATGGGCATACATCTCGATAAAGAAATCGGCAATAAAGGTCAGACACACCACGAACTGCAGGGTCATGTATTCCGATGAAAAATGAGTCCGGTTTCCGGCAAGTATCTCATATGAGATCGAAACTATCAAGGCTACGCCCGCAAGCATGGCGACAAATCCGGCCGTCTCGCGTAATTTCGAATATTGTATGGGGTCCATATCCGTCGATGTTTTTCCTCCCGGAGTCCAAAATCAATGCCACGACGGAAGCAGACACTCCGAAGCACGAAACGAAAAAAAGGTCTGAAATTTTGTTTTTTCGGACACAATACGTATATTTGCAGAAACCGAAAGGAAAGAATGAGAAACAACAACCATATGCATCGACGTCATCATCACCGCTTTACACCGGAGTGGGCAGACGATCATGCGTATGTGGAAGAATAACAATAAACCGTAAGACAAATTCTGTAAACCATGAAGCTCACTCCTCTGCGAGTGGGCTTTTTTCATGTCCGCACGGCAGAGGGAGGGGCTCGAAAAAACAACCGGACATGTTGAGAATTGCAATCCAGGCCAAGGGCCGGCTCAATGAACAAAGCCTCGAACTGCTTGCCGAAGCGGGGATACGCGTATCCGACAGCAAGCGCAAACTTATATCTCGTGCCGAGGGATTCCCTCTGGAGGTCATATACCTGCGCGACGACGACATACCGCAGGCCGTCGCCATGGGTGTCGTCGACCTTGGCATAGTCGGCCTGAACGAGGTCGAGGAGAAGGGATTCGACGTCGACATCGCAATGAATCTCGGATTCGGGAAATGCCGCATATCGCTGGCCGTGCCCAACACGGCGTCGTATGACGGTCCCGGCTTTTTCCGCGGCAAACGCATCGCCACCTCCTACCCCAACATTCTTTCGCGCTATTTCGTCGAGCAGGGCATCGATGCCGAGATACACACCATCGAAGGATCGGTGGAAATCGCGCCGTCGGTCGGCATGGCCGATGCCATTTTCGACATAGTATCGTCGGGCGGCACACTCATATCCAACGGGCTTACCGAGGTGGAGAAGATTTTCGACTCGCAGGCCGTGCTGATAGCCAACAACGCCCTCGACGAAGAGAAGCAGCGCCTTGCGGGACAGCTGAAATTCAGGTTCGGGTCGATAATCGAAAGCCGGGGCATGAAATACGTACTCATGAACCTTCCCAAGGAGAGACTCGACGAAGCCGTCGGTATTCTGCCGGGCATGCGCAGCCCGACCGTATTGCCGCTCGCGCAGGAGGGCTGGTGTTCGATACATGCGGTCATCGCACAGGATCAGTTGTGGGAACGCATCGAAAAACTCAAGGCCATTGGAGCCGAGGGAATACTGATACTGTCTCTCGAAAACATGATACGCTGAACATCTCAAAAACACGACGACCATGACAATATACAACGAACCCGAATATGCTGAATGGCCGCGTCTGACCGAACGTTTCAGGCGCGACGACGAACAAATCACAGAGCAGGTGGCGGCCATAATCGACGAGGTGCGATGCGGAGGCGACAAGGCCCTGCGCGACATTCCCCGCCGCATCGAGGGACGCGACTGCTGCGCCTTCGAGATCACGGCCGGGGAGCGGCGTGCCGCGGCCGCAGAGGTATCTGCCGAACTGAAGGAGGCCATAGCAACGGCCAAAGCCAATATCGAGGCCTTCCACCGTGCACAGTTGACGGAAGAGGTCGTCGTCGAGACCATGCCGGGAGTGCGGTGCATACAGAAGGCCGTACCCATCGGCCGCGTGGGTCTGTACATACCCGGAGGCAAGGCCCCGCTACTGTCGACCGTACTGATGCTGGCCATACCGGCACGCATCGCCGGCTGCAGGGAGACCATATTGTGCACCCCGGCCTCGGCCGCCGGGCGTGTCGCCCCCGAAATCATATATGCGGCCGACGTCTGCGGCGTAGACCGCATATTCGCGATCGGCGGCGCCCAGGCCATAGCCGCCATGGCCTACGGCACCGAAAGCATACCGCGCGTCGACAAGATATTCGGGCCCGGAAACCGCTACGTCACCCGCGCCAAGCAGCTTGTCGGGGCCGAAACCACGGCCATAGACATGCCGGCCGGCCCGTCGGAGGTCCTCGTACTTGCCGACGACGAAGCATCGGCGGATTTCGCGGCGGCCGACATGCTGTCACAAGCGGAGCACGGCGGCGACAGCCAGGCGATACTGGTATGCGCGTCGCAGAGGTTCGCACTCGACGTACAGCAGGCCATCGGCCGGCAGGCAGAGCGTCTCGGCCGCCGCGAAATCATTGCCGAAGCGCTTTCACACAGCCGTGCAGTGATATTCGCCGACCGCGACAAGCGTCTGGCATTCGCAGAGGCATACGCTCCCGAACACCTCATAATCTCGATGCGCGACCCGTGGGAAGCCGCCGGAAAGATAACCGCGGCCGGCAGCGTCTTCATCGGGCAGTGGTCGCCTGAGAGTGCCGGCGACTACGCCTCAGGCACGAACCACACACTGCCGACAGGCGGCTGGGCACGTTCGTACAGCGGTGTGAACACCGCTTCGTTCATGCGCAAGATAACATATCAGGAACTCTCCCGCGAGGGGCTCGGGCTCCTCGCCCCGACGATAACGGCCATGGCCGAAACCGAAGGGTTGACGGCTCACGCCGAAGCAGTACGGATAAGACTCGAAAACGACAGGTCATGAAAACGCTCGCAGAACTCGTACGGCCAAACATACGTACGTTAAATCCCTATTCCACGGCTCGTGACGAATATGCGGGCGGCGAGATATCGACATGGCTTGACGCCAACGAGAATCCGTACGACAACGGCGTGAACCGCTACCCTGACCCCCACCAGCGTGAGCTGAAAAGGCTCATCGCGCGAATCAAGGGCGTACGCGAAGGTCAGGTCTTCATCGGCAACGGCAGCGACGAGGCCATAGACCTCGCCTACCGTATATTCTGCACGCCCGGCCGCGACAACGCCGTGGCCATAACACCGACATACGGCATGTACCGCGTGGCGGCCGACATCAACGGCGTAAAGTTTCGCGAGGTGCGTCTCGGGCAGGGCTTCTCGTTACCGAGGAAAGAGCTGCTGGCCGCCACCGACGCACGCACGAAACTGATGTGGATATGCTCGCCGAACAACCCGACAGGCAACGCCTTCGCCGCCGAAGAGATAGAATACCTGTTGCGGCGGTTCGACGGCATGGTCGTCCTCGACGAAGCATACATTGACTTCGCATCTGACGGCGGATTCCTTCCACGTCTCGACAGGTTCGGTAATCTTATAATCCTGCAAACCCTCTCCAAAGCCTGGGGCATGGCGGGATTGAGGCTCGGTCTGGCGTTCGCCGCCGAGCCCGTCGCCGAACTTTTCGCCCGCGTGAAGTATCCATACAACATCAACGGGCCTACGCAGCGTATGGTTGCGGAGCGTCTGGCAACAGGTCAGGCTCCCGGCATAGCGGAGATCCGCGCCGAACGCGAACGTCTTGCCCGCGAACTTGTATCGTGCCCCGCAATAGAGCGGGTATTCCCTTCGGAAGCCAACTTCCTGCTTGTCCGCACGGTCGATGCCTACAGAATGTACGAGGCGCTCATCGCCGACGGCATAATAGTACGCAACCGCTCGCACATACCCGGCTGCGAAGGGTGCCTGCGCATAACCGTGGGTACTCCAGTCGAGAATGACCGCACAATAGAAACCATCAAAAAATTCAGACTATGAAAAAGGCCATATTCATAGACCGCGACGGCACGATCATCGCCGAGCCGGCGGACGAACAGGTCGACAGCCTCGAAAAGCTGCGGTTCGTCCCGCTTGCCATCTCCGGGCTGAAATCGCTTGCAGGACTGGATTTCGAACTGGTGCTCGCCACCAATCAGGACGGCCTCGGCACGGATTCATTCCCCGAGGAGACGTTCCGTCCCGCACACGAGATGATGCTCGACACGTTGCGCGGCGAAGGCATCGTATTCGACGACCAGCTCATCGACCGCACGTTCGAGAACGACAACGCCCCTACGCGCAAGCCGCGCACCGGCATGTTCGGCAAATATCTCGACGGGAGATACGACATGGCGGCGAGTTACGTCATCGGCGACCGCCCGACCGACATGCTGCTGGCCCGCAATCTCGGCGCCCGCGGTATCCTGCTTTCACCCACGGAGGAGAAGATGCAGTCCATAAGTGAACAGGGGGCCGGCAGCTCATGCGTCCTTGCCACCGATTCGTGGGAAGAGGCCGCCGAATTCATACGCCGCGGAGAGCGCCGTGTCGAACTCGGACGCAGGACACGCGAAACCGACATTACGGTGCGTCTCGACCTTGACGGACGCGGCGACTTCAACGACGAGATATCGACCGGACTGCGGTTTCTCGACCACATGCTCTCACAAATCGCTCACCACAGCGGCATGGCCCTGTCGGTCACGGCCGTCGGCGACCTCGACGTCGACGAACACCACACGATGGAGGACACGGCCATACTGCTTGGCGAAGCGATAGACCGCGCACTCGGTTCGAAGGCAGGCATTGCCCGTTACGGATTTGCACTGCCCATGGACGACTGCCGGGCGCTTGTACTTGTCGACTTCGGCGGGCGCATCGATTTCGAATGGGACGTCGAATTCCGCCGCGAGCGCATAGGTGACGTTCCGACCGAACTCTTCAGACACTTTTTCCACTCGCTGTGCTGCGCCGCACGGTGCAATCTCCAGATCTCGGCATGCGGCGACAACGACCATCACAAGGCCGAAGCCATATTCAAGGCTTTTGCGCGCGCACTTCGCATGGCTGTTGCACGCAACCGATTCGATTACGACATACCAAGCAGCAAGGGAATACTATGACGGCGATAGTGGATTACGATACCGGCAACCTGCGTTCGGTTGCCGACGCACTGCAACGGTGCGGAGCCGGATTTGTCGTCACGGCTGATGAAACGGTGCTTCGCAACGCCGACCGCGTGATTCTGCCGGGTGTGGGCGCAGCGGCATCGGCCATGGCTAAACTCCGGGAAAGGGGCCTTGACAAAGTGATACCGACTCTCACGCAACCGGTACTCGGCATCTGCATAGGCATGCAGCTCATGTGCATGGCAAGCGAAGAGGGCAACGCACGATGCATGGAAATATTCCCGACAATCGTCCGGCGTCTGCGACCTGCGGCAGTGAACGGGTGCCGCCTGAAAGTTCCACATGTCGGCTGGGATACGGTAAACGGATTGAGAACACCTCTATTCGACGGCATTACAGACAACGCATATGTATATTACGTACACTCGTTTGCGGCCGACATATGCAGCGATACTGCAGCTATGACGGACTATGGAGGAACCTTCAGCGCGGCACTTGCACGCAACAACTTTTTCGGCACACAGTTCCACCCCGAAAAGAGCGGGGCCGTCGGAGCCGCGATACTTCGGAATTTCCTTAATATGAAACTTTGACAAGATGATTGAGATAATACCCGCAATAGATTTGATTGACGGACGTTGCGTACGTCTCGTGCAGGGAGACTACGGCAAGAGCAAAGTTTACGACACCGACCCGCTTGATGCGGCCAGACGGTTCGAAGATGCCGGTATAAGAAGGCTGCATGTAGTAGACCTCGACGGTGCAAAGGCCTCCGAACCGCGCAACCTGCATGTGCTCGAACGCCTGTCGGCACATACCGGGTTATCGATAGAGTACGGCGGAGGGATCAAGAGCCGGCAGTCGCTGCAGAATGTATTTGCAGCCGGGGCCGAGCGTGCGATTGGCGGCAGCATTGCCATATGGCAGCCCGAAGAGTTCGCTTCGTGGATAGACGAGTTTGGCGGCGGAAAGATAGTTCTCGGAGCGGATATTCGCAACGGTGTCGTAGCCGTACAGGGTTGGCTTGAGGATACGGGCACCACCGCAGAAGAACTGATACGGACATTTGTACCACACGGCATTGCGCATGTCATCTGCACCGACATTTCACGTGACGGAATGTTGTGCGGCCCGGCCGAAGACCTCTATGCCGGGTTGCAGGCGAAGTTCCCGGCAACAGAGATAACAGTCAGCGGCGGAATATCGTCCATTGACGACATAAAACAGCTGAACAACATCGGATTATGCAGCGTAATCGTTGGCAAGGCTTTGTATGAAGGCCGTATAACACTGAAAGAGATAGAACTATGCTTGCAAAACGGATAATACCATGCCTTGACATACGCAACGGCAGCACGGTCAAGGGGATAAATTTCGGCAATCTGCACAACGTCGGTGATCCTGTAGCTCTCGGCGCTAAATATGCAGCCGAAGGGGCCGACGAGCTCGTCTATCTCGACATCAGCGCCTCGTCCGAAGGGCGGCAAACATTCACCGAACTCGTTTCGCGCATAGCCGCACGCATCGACATTCCTTTTACGGTGGGCGGCGGCATAGCTTCGGTAGACGATGCCGGCCGATTGCTCGAAGCCGGAGCCGACAAGATAACCGTCAACAGCGCGGCGGTCGCCAATCCGTCGCTCATAGACGCCATTGCGGCAAAATACGGCGCGCAATTCATCGTGGCGGCCATCGACGCCCGCATGATTGACGGGAGGTGGGTGGTAACGACCCACGGCGGCAGCCGACCTACCGACCGGGAGCTGTTCTCATGGGCAACGGAGGTCGCCAATCGCGGTGCCGGAGAGATACTCTTCACCTCGATGGATCATGACGGCACAAAAAATGGCTACCCTTGCGATGTATTCGCCCGTCTTGCCGGGCTGCCCGTGCCGATCATAGCATCTGGCGGAGCCGGTACAATACGGCACATAGCCGACGTATTGACCATAGGGCATGCCGACGCCGCCCTGGCCGCCAGTATTTTCCATTACGGCGAGATACCCATACCAACGTTGAAGCAAGAATTGAATAAACAAGGAATAAATATCAGATTATAAACATACTGCATCATGAAAATCGAAGCAAAAACTTTCTCTGATCTCGACTCGTCCAAATCGGCCGACGGGCTGATACCCGCCATAATACAGGACGACCGCACGCTGCGCGTCCTCATGCTTGGCTACATGAACCGCGAAGCATATGAGAAGAGCCTTGCCGAGGGCCGCGTAACCTTTTACAGCCGGTCACGCCAATGTCTGTGGACCAAGGGTGAAACCAGCGGCAACTATCTCGACATCGTATCTGTTGCCGCCGACTGCGACAACGACACCCTGCTCATACGCGTGATTCCGCACGGGCCGACATGCCACACCGGCAGCACAAGCTGTTTCGGCGACTTGCAGTCCGGGAACGAGGGTTTCATACGCTATCTGCAAAGCGTCATCAAACAGCGCCACACGGATATGCCCGAAGGCTCATACACGTCCAGACTTTTCCAGCGCGGCGTCAACAAGATCGCCCAGAAAGTCGGAGAAGAGGCCGTAGAGACGGTCATCGAAGCCGTGGCCGACAATCGCGAAGCGATGATCTACGAGGCATCGGACCTTGTCTATCACCTACTGGTTCTGCTTGAGGCTACGGGCACCTCCATTGCCGACCTCGAGACCGAGCTTGCACGCAGACATTCGTAACACGGACTACGATCGCCATACGGCACAAAAAATCGGAATGCAGTTTCAGTATTCCGATTTTTTATGTAAATTTGTTTGTATCCCCACCAAATCAGGCATATGGGGAGTAACAAAATAATACCAACCAAAACCTCATATCAACATGAACATTCAACCTATTTTCTGGCTCGTGCCTGCAGCGTCGGTCATCGCTCTTGTCGTGGCATGGATATTCTACTCCATGATGAAACGCGAGGACGAAGGCACGGAGCGCATGCGTGAAATCGCAGCCCATGTACGAAAAGGCGCCATGGCGTACCTCCGCCAACAATACAAGGTCGTAACAATCGTTTTCGTGATCCTCGCGCTGTTCTTTGCATATCTGGCCTATGGGGCCGGCGTACAGAACCCGTGGGTGCCCTTCGCCTTCCTGACCGGAGGATTCTTCTCGGGTCTCGCCGGTTTCTTCGGCATGAAGACCGCCACATACGCGTCGGCCCGCACGGCCAACGCCGCACGCCAGTCACTCGACCGCGGCCTGAAGGTAGCATTCCGCAGCGGTGCGGTCATGGGACTCGTTGTCGTGGGCCTCGGACTGCTCGACATTTCATTCTGGTATATCATTCTCAACCTCTTCACCGACATCGAAGGCCCGCAGAAACTTGTCGTCATAACCACCACGATGCTGACATTCGGCATGGGAGCCTCGACACAGGCACTGTTCGCACGTGTCGGCGGCGGAATCTACACCAAAGCTGCCGACGTGGGAGCCGACCTCGTCGGCAAGGTTGAGGCCGGGATACCCGAAGACGACCCGCGCAACCCGGCGACCATCGCCGACAACGTGGGCGACAACGTGGGCGACGTTGCCGGTATGGGCGCCGACCTTTACGAAAGCTACTGCGGTTCGATACTGGCGACAGCCGCACTCGGAGCCGCAGTCTTCTCTTCGGCCGGCAGCGAAGCCATGCAGTTGAAGGCCGTACTGGCACCGATGCTTATCGCCGCCGTGGGAATCATTCTCTCGATAATCGGAATCTTCCTCGTCCGTACGAAGGAAGGCGCCTCGATGCGCGAACTGCTCCGCTCGCTCGGCGTGGGCGTAAACTTCAGTTCGGCACTGATAGCCGTCGCCACATTCGGAATACTCTATCTGCTGGGCATCGACAACTGGCTCGGACTGTCATGCTCGGTGATCACGGGCCTCGTGGCCGGAATAATCATCGGCCAGGCTACGGAATACTACACCTCCCACTCCTACAAGCCGACCCAGAAGATAGCCGAAAGCTCGAAGACCGGCCCTGCAACGGTAATAATCTCGGGAGTAGGTTCGGGCATGATCTCCACGGCCATTCCGGTTGTCACGATAGGCGCGGCAATCATATTGTCGTACCTCTGCGCCATCGGGTTCGACATACACAACATGATGACACCGCAAAACCTCTCACAGGGTCTTTACGGCATAGGTATCGCTGCCGTGGGAATGCTCTCGACGCTGGGCATAACGCTCGCCACCGACGCATACGGCCCCATAGCCGACAACGCCGGAGGCAATGCCGAAATGAGCGGTCTCGGGGCCGAAGTACGCAAGCGCACCGACGCGCTCGACGCCCTGGGCAATACGACGGCCGCAACAGGCAAGGGATTCGCCATCGGTTCGGCGGCACTCACGGCCCTCGCTCTGCTGGCATCATACATCGAGGAGATACGCATCGGGCTGCTGCACAACGGAATCAGCGAGATGGTACTCTCCGACGGCACGACACGTATGGTCGAAAACGCTTCGATTCTCGACTTCATGTCATACTACAACGTCTCACTGATAAACCCGACCGTGCTTATCGGAGTCTTCATCGGGGCCATGATGTCGTTCCTGTTCTGCGGTCTTACGATGAATGCCGTGGGACGCGCCGCCGAGAGCATGGTACAGGAGGTGCGCCGTCAGTTCCGCGAAATCAAGGGTATTCTGACCGGAGAGGGAACACCGGACTACGCACGCTGCGTCGAGATCTCGACACGCGGGGCACAGCGCGAGATGCTCTTCCCGAGTCTGCTTGCAATAATAGTACCCGTGGTTGTAGGCCTCGTATTCGGCGTCGCAGGCGTAATGGGTCTGTTGGTCGGAGGACTCGGATCGGGATTCGTACTGGCCGTATTCATGGCCAATGCCGGCGGATCGTGGGACAATGCCAAGAAGATGGTCGAAGAGGGCCATTTCGGCGGCAAGGGTTCGGATTGCCACAAGGCTACAGTCGTCGGCGACACCGTAGGCGACCCGTTCAAGGATACGTCGGGCCCGTCGCTCAACATTCTCATCAAGCTGATGTCGATGGTAGCGATCGTAATGGCCGGCCTGACCGTCGCCTGCCATCTTTTCTGACACCGCACATCGGACAATACGTCACAGCCGGCGACTTCGAAGTCGCCGGCTGTGCTTTTACCGTTCGCAAGCGCGTCTGCACATATCCAATGCCGTATGCAGCGTCCTGTCGCAGCCGTCCATATAATCGCGGGCATGGAGCGGGACGATACTGTCGGGCACGATGCCCCGCGCATGGTGTTCCTCGCCGTCCATATAGTGCATGCGCATGCCGGTCATCGAGAATGGGAACAACGGCAGGTCGAATTGCGTCATGTCGCCAGTAGTTCCGGCAGTCGGCTGCCCGACAATCTTGCCAAGGCCATAGTGTCGGACCATCATAAGGACGGTTTCGCCCCAGCTGACGGTAGAGGCATCACATAAAAATATCGCCGGCAATGAGACATGCGGGGATTTTGCCTTGAGAGTCTCCGCACCGATGCGCCACGACACTCCCTGCTGGAAAGGGAACCGGTTAACCGGGACCTCGGTAGCCGGAGCCGCCGCATCTGACGGTATCAAATGGGACAGGACCTCCTCGAACCGTACCGAGGGGAGCCCGCGCAGGTCGAAGCAAAGCGCCCTTATGTCAGCAGTCAGCGACGAGAGGAAGAGTTTCCCGTTCAGATCGGCCGATGTGGCGTCTACATAGAGTATTCCGTTCCCGTATTTCCTGACCGGTTGATTTTCATGTTCCGGTACAGGCGGCTCCGGATATAGTGCACGGAGCGTATCCACCCGCATATCCCCGTCAAGGCCGCTGCTGGCGATGACGAACGGGGTGCCGTATGCCGGGGCTGAGAATAGTTCCCGGACCGCCAGCACATCGCGATGCGCTTCGGTTGCGGCATTCGTAACCGACCTGCACCGGTTCATGCGGCCCATGGACGGGCGTCCGTCAACTGTATGGAGCATGCGCCACGGCTGCCCGTCATCGGGGCGCATACGTACAAGCATGGTGTCGTTCACCATTATAGTCTCGGTAGCGGCATAATATTCTGGCAGATATGCGGACCGCATGCCGGAGAGGTGCATGTCGCTGCGCACGAATAGGTGGCCGTCCTTCACCGGATTGAAAAGGCGGCAGACCATATCGTGCCACCCGATGATCGCCTCCACACTATCCACCGGTCTCATTCGGAGCACCTCCTGCATGAAGACCTCCAGTCTGTTGTCCCAATCGAGAGCGTCCTCCTCGTAATACGGATAAAAATGACGGATTATATTCCAGCGGACAGTCAGGTCGGCCACTCTCACCGCCTTGTCCGTCAACAGCCCGAAAATGAAACTGCGTCTTCCGGAGAGGCTCTTGTCGGCGCTTCGGTGGTTGTCCCAATATCTGACTGCATCGGCAAGCAGACGGCGCGTCGCCGCCTTGTCGAACACTTGTTTAGGCAGTGAGTGTTGAATATTCAGATATTTCCCGTCGGCAAGCCCGTAAGCATAGTAAAGTCCGGCAACCGGCACTGCCACGGAATCGGGAGACCCGGCAACCGTCGCGAGCCTCTTATAATAGGGAATGTAGCCGGCAAGCCCGGGCATGAACAGACGTGCGACAAAAGGGACTTTCAACTCCCCCGAGCCACTATGGCAATAATAACATGCGGCTGTATCTGCACCGTCGGCCACGGTTTGCTCCGGCACCGGCTTTTCGGATAGAATCAAGGTCGGAGCGAGAGGTTCGAAAACCTTCTCCAGCGGCTGTGTCCCGGTCCTGTCCGCAAGCAAGGCACACACCTTCAGCCAGTCGGACTCCGACCACTTCTGCGTATACGGGTTCGGCGAGAAGTAGCGGACAATACCATATGCACGGGCAAATTCCACATAACGGGAGGTATCCGCCGCCAGTCCTTCCACCGTACATGCACACAAACAGAGTACAGGCAAGAGTAATTTTCGTATCATCTCGGTACAAGTGCGTATAAATTCACGATATGGGTTATGTCATTCCGCATACTGCTGCAGACCGTGACAAAAGCCTGCATGGGCAAACAGGCCGCAATCAATATACAAACGTCCGGTTAACGAGGAAATTGCCTCAACGGCACAGGAATGCCTGACAAAAAAAGGAGAACCTCTCGGTTCTCCTTCGTAGCGGGAGAGAGACTTGAACTCTCGACCTCATGATTATGAATCATGCGCTCTGACCAGCTGAGCTATCCCGCCATGCCTTAAAAGCGAGTGCAAAAATAATAGAAATTTTCTTTCATACAAAATCTTTCCCGCTTTTTTTCAATTTTCATTGCGATATTTTGGATAACGGCCGCCATATCGCACACCGGCATGCCTCAATTCCGCCCGCTGCGGTGCATCATTTCACGCAAACGGCCGTTGAAATCTTCGGACGTCAACAACTGTTCGAGAGTCAGGTGCATGCGGTACCGCCAATACTGGTCCGGGTTTGCAGGGTCGTTGATGCGCTCCTGCGCCGGATCGTCGCGCCGCAGGTTGCCGTCTATCGACAACCAGTCCTGCAACGGTATGATTGCCAGCATCGACGAGGACTCGAGCTGCTGGCGCACGATCATCTCGCAGATCCACGGCTCGCACTCCTCGGGTGCTGTCCATTCACACTCCAGCACATTGTTGTAGTACCGCTGGCGCCGGCCGGCATCGGCCGCCCACCATAAACGTATGTTGGCCATGTCGTGCGTCGACGGCGTGCACACCGAGAAATAGGGATAGTCGCGCGTATTCTCGAACTCGACGCCGACGGTCTTGGGCATGAACTGTATTTCGAGCGACAATATCTGCAATTCGCGCATCACGTCGGGAACGCATGCCGGTATCATGCCCAGATCCTCGCCGCACACGAGCATGCGCGTCGACGATATCAGCGGCACGAGTTTCTCCACGGCCTCACGGCGCCAGAAATCGTTGTGGCGGCGGTAGAAGAAGTCGTCATACAGACGGTTGTAGGCATCTTTCTCGTGCTGCGGCAACGATGCGTACATATCAGTCGACTGCGCCGAGATGCGGGGATGATAATATCCCTCGCGGCGTGGATCCTCGACGAAAAGGACATCCTCCGTAACCGAAACGGGAGCCGTATGGCGGTTCCTGTCGAACGGGAAACCGTATCGCCATATCTCGGCGGCATCATATGGGATTGCCGGGCTGAAATGGCCGAGCAGGGCGCTGACGGCATCGAGAGGTATCTCCCATATGCGGAAGAACCCGAGTATATGGTCTATGCGGTATGCATCGAAATAGTCGTTCATCTTGACGAAACGGCCGCGCCACCATGCATACCCGTCCTGCGACATGCGTGCCCAGTCATAAGTCGGGAAGCCCCAGTTCTGGCCCTTCACCGAGAAGTCGTCGGGCGGAGCTCCGGCAGACGAGTCCATGCGGAAAAGTTCGGGCGAGGTCCATGCATCGACACTCGTACGTCCTATGCCGATGGGTATGTCGCCCTTGATAATTACGCCTTTCGAATGGGCATAGTCGCGGGCCTCCTGCAACTGGCAGTGCAGATGGTACTGCACGAAGTAGTAATACCCTACCTTATCGGCATTGGAGTTGACGAAATCACGTATATCCGCCTCGTCGTAGACGGAATGTTCCTTCCAGCGGTTGAAATCGGGCTCGCCGTTCTCGTCGCGCAGCACGCTGTATGCAGCATAGGGAACAAGCCACGAAGAGTTGGCCTTGAAGAAATCGGCATACCCCTGCGTTGCGAACAGGGCTGCACCCTGCTGCTCATATATCTTGTGCAGATACTCATGCTTGGCCTTGTTGACACGCTCATAGTCCACCTCCGGCAGGGCGTTGAGTTCACGGCCGAGTTTGTCGAAACGGGCCTGCGCGGCCTTGCTCCTGAGCAACCCCACCTTGCGCAGGTTGATGAACTGCGGGTGCAGGGCATAAATCGAGTTGGCCCTGTATGGATACGAGTCACGCCATGTACCGAGGGCCGTGGTATCGTTTACCGGCAATACCTGGATAGCCGAAAGACCCGTTGCCGCAGCCCAGTCCGCAAGCAACTTCAGGTCCTCGAACTCACCGACACCGAAACTCTGCTCCGACCGCAGCGAAAAGACCGGTATCGCCACCCCGGCACCCTTCCATTTCACCGGATTGGTGAACGACCGGGCCTCGACCTGCAATACCTCGCCGGCAGCAGGCCGGGGGTAGGAGAATACGCGGTTGAAACCCTCCTCCCACGCCACAAGACGTCCGGTTGCGCCGTTTACGACTATGAATTTGTACTCGAACCGTTCGGGCAGCACATGCGACGGTATGCGTATGCGCCACATCGGAAATTCCGCATCGTCCATATCCAGGCTGCGTGACGGCTGCCAGTTGCCGAGAATGTCGCAGTCGCCGACCAGATGCAGCCGCTGTTCGGGACGTATGTCGGCGGCATACACCTCTATTACAACATCTCCGCCAACCGTACGCATACGTGTTTTTCTCCTTTTCTGTCGCGAACGCGAAAAAATAACATCGGTAAAGGCAGACGAGCCGAACACCCTGTCGTGCGACACGCCGTTTTCGACAATCTTACGAATATTCATAGTCAAGGCTACTGTTTTGTGACTAACAAAAATAATATTTTTTTGCAAACGATAAAAAAATATTGCTACATTTGCGGCGAAATAATCTTCAGGGCAGGGTGAAAGTCCCTACCGGTGGTCACAGTCCACGACTCCCTCCTCGCGGGGGACTGAATCGGTGAAATTCCGATACCGACGGTCAGAGTCCGGATGGAAGAAGATATTATATATTTTTGTCGTATCTGCCACGCAGCCATGGAGCGTGCAGTGCGTACGGATATGTAGTTAAGCCCGAAAGATTGTTCGAGGCTTAATTTTTTATTCGTATGAAGAAACTCTTTTCATTCATGGTAATGCTCGCGGCCGCACTCTCGGCTGCAGCCCAAGCCACGACATCTTCGATCAGCGGCACGGTCTCCGACGCCGCAGGCAACAAACTCCAGGGAGCGGCCGTAGTGGCCAGACACGAGCCTTCGGGCAGTGAATACGGCGTATATACCGACCGCAACGGATATTTCAACATTCAGGGAATGCGCACGGGCGGCCCGTACACTGTGGAGATATCATACATAGGATACCGCAGCGTCGTCGTAAACGACATCGTGCTCGAACTGGGCAACACCTTCGAACTGGACACCTCGCTTGAACCGAGTACCGACCTCGATGCCATAACGGTGGTAAGTTCTGCCGACGACAGGTTCAACGCCGCGAAGACCGGCGCCGCATCAAACTTCTCGGCCGACGACATAGCCAACGTCCCCACCGTATCGCGCAACATATACGACATCGCCAAGCTGACGCCGCAGGCCGTATCGCCGAAGTTCGGCGGATTATCGCTCGGAGGCATGAACAACCGCTACAATTCGTTCCTGATCGACGGCATGGCGAGCAACGACATGTACGGCCTCACAACGACAGGCACAAACGCAGGACTGACATCGGCCAATCCCGTACCTCTCGACGCCATCGAGGAAATACAGGTTACGGTCGCCCCGTTCGACGTGCGCTACGGCTGTTTCACTGGCGGAGGCATCAATGCCATTACCAAATCGGGCACAAACGAATTCGCCGGCTCGGCATACGCATACTACAACAATCAGGACTTCTACGGCACGACACCCGGGAAGGGCGTCGCCGAACGCACCAAGCTCCCGACGCAGTCGACACAGATCTACGGCGTAACGCTGGGCGGGCCCATCGTCAAGGACAAGCTCTTCTTCTTTGTCAACGGCGAGTTCGGGCTTGAGAAATACCCGTCGTCGTACTACCCCGGATACGAGGGGGCGGCCATAAGCGCCGAAGAAGCCGGGCGCATAGCGGCACGCTACAACGAACTTACGGGTTACGACGGCGGAGGCTACGGCCGGCGCAGCATCGACCGCACGTCGGGTTCGCTCATAGCGCGTCTCGACTGGAACATCAACCGCAGCAATACCCTCTCCGTACGTTACAACTTCATCGACGGGCAGAAAGACGAATACGAGAACACGCCCACGGCATTCCTCTTCAACGGTACGGGATACACCTCCGTAAGCCGCTCGCACACCGTCAGCCTTGAGCTCAACTCGCGCATCAGCAACAAGGTGCACAACGAGTTCCGTGCCGGTTACACCAACGTCACGGACGGGCGTGACAGCGAGCGCCAGCTTCCGTTCGTCGTGATACAGGGTCTCGGTGAGACCGGCGGTTCGACGGCCTACATAGGCACCGACCGCTATGCCAATGCCAACAGTCTCGACCAGCACACAACCACCATAACGGACAACCTGTCGTGGTACCTGGGCAAGCACACTCTCACGTTCGGCACCCACAACGAGATATACCACTCGCACGTGGTCTACGTCGCCAATGCACTCGGAGCCTATACATACAACTCGCTTGAGGATTTCGAGAACGACCTCGCCTCGAAATACGAGTACAACTACACCGACGCATCGGTCACGGGATCGACGACATGGGGCCCGAAATTCGACGCCGCACAGTTCGGCTTCTACGTTCAGGACACATGGAAGCCGTCGGACCGCTTCTCGCTCACGTACGGCATACGTGCCGACATACCCGTGATATTCGGCACTCCTACCGTCAACGAGACATTCAACAACAGCACGATAGCCACCGAAAACGGCGTACGCACGGGCGACGTCCCCCGCACGCAGGTACTCTGGTCGCCGCGCGTCGGGTTCCGCTGGTATGCCGACCGCAACCACCGCACGCTCATACGCGGAGGTGTCGGCATCTTCACGGGCCGCGTACCGTTCGTATGGATCGTAAACAACTACTCCAACACAGGCATCGAGCAGAAAGGCATAACCCGCCTCGGGCAGACCGATGCCTACGGCAATATAGTATCGACGGCACAGTCATTCACGACGACCCCGGCACCGACCGACGACTCGGACATCAACCCCACGATCATGGTCGTAGACCGCAATTTCCGCTATCCGCAGGTATTCCGTGCCAACCTCGCGCTCGAACAGCGCGTGGGCAACGGCTGGCTGTTCACGGTAGAGGGACTCTTCAGCAAGACGATAAACAACGCCGCCTTCAGCAATCTCACGATCTCGGACCAGGGCAACAGGATATATGCCGTCGACGCAGCCAGCGCCAACGAGGCCAATACGGCGACATACTACACTGCCGACAGGAACTATTCGGCGGTCTACTACATGACCAATACCGACAAGGGATATTCATACTCGATAAGCGCAGCCGTAGAACGCCGTTTCGACTTCGGACTCGGCATTGCGGCAGCCTATACGTTCGGGCATTCATACGCCATATACGACTGCACGTCGTCGAACCAGCGCAGCAACTGGGGATACGGCTATGCCGCCAACGCCAACTCGCCCGAGTTGAGTTTCTCGTCGTTCGACACGCCGCACAAACTTACGGCACAGATAAGCTACTCGCGCCGCTATGCCAAATATTTCGGTTCGACCATATCGCTGGTCTACCAGATGTATTCGGGCCAGCGCTACTCGCTCTGCTACGCCGAGAACGTCGACCTCAACGGCGACTCCTTCTTCGGCACGACGCTGATGTACATACCCACCGAGGCCGAGCTCGAAAAGATGTCGTTCGCCGACGACACGTCGAAGGACAAATGGAACGCCTTCATCGAGGGCGACAGCTACCTCCGCTCGCACCGCGGCCAGTACTCGCAGCGCAACGCCCTGCAGACACCGATGGAACACCGTCTCGACCTGCATTTCGCACAGGACTTCTACTTCGGGCAGAAGTGCATGCGCAAGGTACAGGTATCGCTCGACATAATCAACTTCGGCAACCTGTTGTGCCGTGACTGGGGTGCCTACTATTCGGTTTCAAGCTCGAAACTCTCCCCTGTGAAAATAACCTCGCTGACCGACGACGGACAGGGCAACAAAACCCCCGTCTACCAATTCTCCGGAGCATCGTACGGCAAAGACGACGTACTGTCGCGCTGGCACATGCAGTTAGGAGTAAGGGTCGTATTCTGACCCGGCCGGCCACTACGGAAAAGGCGGGAGTTTTGCTGAATCGCAAAACTCCCGCCTTTTATTGCGGACGCATACATCAGAGCAGCATCTTCTCAAGTTCGGAACAGCTCGATGCCGGGTCGCAATGGTTGAAATGGAATGTCCCGATGCCGAGTCTGGCCGCCGCATCGAGATTGGCACGGCGGTCGTCGATGAAGAGAGTCTGCGACGGGTCGAGTCCGTACCGCGTCAGCAGAATACGGTATATCTGCTCTTCGGGCTTCACCGTATGCTCCTCGCACGATACAACCTCGCCGTCAAAGTTACGGTAGACGGGGAAGCGGCGCAAAAAGGCGATGAACTCGCGCGACATGTTGGACAACACATACAGGTTATACCCGGCAGCCTTCAGGCGCTCTATCAGTTCTTTCGTGGAGGGTATCTCCTCCTGCATGTCGATGGCCGTATGCAGATAAGCGTCGCACTTTTCGTCGTCGCAGCCGTTGTAGGCGCACAACTGCTCCTTAACCTCCCCGAAAGTTAGCGAGCCGCGGTCGTACTCCTCCCAGAACAGCGGCATCTGCGGAGAGGCCACGAACGAGAAGAATTCGATGAATTCACGGCTGCATTTGCGGGGATCGCGTGCGAACACCACCCCGCCAAGGTCGAATACTATATTGCGCAATTCCATATCGTTGTATTTTTACTGTTTCGAAAATATCCACGTTCCGCAACGCCATAACTCCTCCAGCGGTCCGCGCTTGTGACGTTTCAGCCACCAACGGCAGAAAAAGTACTGCATCAGCACCACAGCCACGCCAAGCAGGAAACTCGTCGTATGCCCCGACCAGCGGTACAGCCCGAAGCCCCAGTTGTAGAATATCAGGCCGCCGATTACGGACTGGCCGATATAGTTCGTGAGGCTCATCTTGCCGTATGGCGCAATCTTCAACAACGCATCGTGTGCCGAGGTCTTGTAGAACAGCAGAACCACGCCCGACACGATGACGGTCATCATTGTAAAGTTCTTCCACATGTCGAGCATTATGCGGAGGCTGTTCTGCACGCACGGTATGTCTGTAGCCGCAGGAAGTATACGGAACAGCGGATACACGACGACAAAACCTGCAATGCCGGCCCGGAGGATACGTCCCCACGTCTTGAGGTTGTCGCCCTCGTTATAGAAGAGGCGTTTGCGGCCGATGATTATACCCAGCAGGAAGAGGAAGAGCGTCTGCGTCATGCGGCCGTGCTCTATGGCCCACAGGAAATTCACGGGCAGGCCGTTGCGTATGCCCATTACGGCCACGTCAAGCCATGAACCCGACTCCTGTGCGGGCATGATGCCTGCAAAGAGCTCGCGGACACCGAGGTCCATTACGGGTGTCGAGGGGTTTATCAATCCGGCAATCAGATAGCCGAGTTCTATCGGCTGCAGGAACAGGAAGAAGGCAATCCACGCCAGCGCTTTGTTGCAAACCCTGATGAGCGGTATTATGAGCAGCCCGCACACGGCATATAAGAACAGTATGTCGCCGTTGTAGAAGAGCAGGTCCAGCAGTCCGAACAACATCAGCAACACCATGCGCCACGCAAAACGCGGGCGGAAATCGTCGCCTTTCTGCGCCTGGTTGTCATGCTGAATGTAGAAGCTCAGACCGAACAGCAATGCGAATATGGCATACATCTTACCGGCCAGCAGGAAAAACGTCGTATCCCACACAACCCGGTTCACGGCTTCCCATGCAGGGCTCGAAGCCTCGGGAAAATTATAGAAATTGAGATGTTCGATGAAATGGATCAGCACAATGCCGCCGATCGCAATGCCGCGCAATACGTCCGCGACGTCGATACGCGTATTGGGTTTTGTCGAAGGTTGGTAGTGGTACACCGCAAATGGGATTTAGGTTATAACGAGGACAAAGATACGAAAACAGCCGCGTTGAGACAAACCGCAAACAAAGTTTTCGCCATCGCACCGACGATATCCTGCAAAAAACGGCAAGGTATCCCCGCAATGGGGAACCTTGCCGTCCGCGGAAAGAGTGCAATCACCGAATCGCACCGGTCAACTGCCAGACATTATCCGGCATATGGCAATCATGTTGTACGGCTGTGGAGACTACGCCAAACTTGCGGAAGTTTCAACATGCGGTTGATACGCGAACCGACATAATGGCGGTAGTCCGATGCCAGTATGGCCAAAAGTATCACTACTGCGGCGATGGCGGCATAACCGTATATTTCCTTGAGGCTTACCATCAGCATCTGCCGCTGGAACTCCCCGTACACTGCCGTGAACGAATCGGCCATCGGGTGCATCATATCGACATGGCTGCCCAGATCGGCCGTTGCGGAGTACTTTATGCCGTTCAGCAGCCGCGTGATGACGGCCGAATTCAGCGGGCCGCCGAAACTCGTGCGAATGAAACCTATGACACACATCGCCTCGAAATAATAGGCAAACGTAACACAGCCCGCCAAAGCATACGTCAACGAGGTGTACACGATACTTACGCCCGCCCCCTTGAAAAGCATTGGCAGGTAGAGCATGTATTTCTCGGTCGAGGCGTCGATCAGGAAATAGAGCAGGAACGACACGAAACCGACGCAGACAATGCTTTTAACACGCCACTTCCACTTTTTCAGGGCCACGTAAAACACACCCGTCCCGACAGCGATTCCGGCGATTACACCCCACAACAGGTCGGCATTGTGCCGGGCATCGAATCCGAGAACCGCACCGGTATAGACATTCTGAACCGACGAGACCATTGTCGACATCAGCGACATGCAGCCGAAGAGTATGAATATGAACGGCATGTTGCGTTGCGAGAATGTCTTTAGGCTAATGTACGGGTGGCGGATCGAGGCCGCACGCTCCAGGCACATCACCAGCAGCACGACGGCAAAGACGGCTGCCGTACGTATCTCCGCGCTGTCGAACCAGTCGTAGTGCTCGCCGTAGACGAAGATGAACACGATGCATGTCAGCCACAGGCTCCACAGAATGCCGCCGAGATAGTCTATGCCCTTGAACGGCATGTACGGTCCCGGACGGTAACCGCGGCGCATGCAGAAATAGACAAGTGCGAAGACGAGTATGAAGGCTCCGATTGTCAGCCGGTGCATGGCTCGCCAGTCAAGTGCCGTAACGCAGTAGCCCGTCACGATGTCCGTCAGCTGAACGCTGCCGAGCACGAACGTGAACAGAAACGGGAAGAAGATGGCGAAATCGCGGTCGGGCGTGATCCTCAACTGAATATTGCTCCAGCAGACAAACGTGCTCAATATTCTGAAAAAACCGCTTATGAACGACATGAGTACGACCAGCGGCAGATAGTGGCATACCATGCACACATAGTCGCATACGATGAACGCAACGGCCGACACCAGCAGTATGCTGCGTGTCGGGAACCGGAAGAGTATCCTGAACAGCAGCGGAAAGGCTATCGTCAAGCCGGTCATCGAGGCGTAACCGGCCATCAGGATATCCTCCTTTATCCATGAGAAACTGCCCGAGATCTCCGTAACTGCCGACATGTATACCCCGCCCGACAACATGTAGATGACGATGATCAGCAGCATCAGCGGGAACCGAAGGATCTCCGGCACGAAGTCCTCCCAGACCATTATGCGTCTTGCCCTTGCAAGTTCTTCGGGAGATGTGGCAGGCATGGCGGTCAGTAGTTTACTTCACACTCCACGTTCATTCCGGAGCGCAAAAGATCGATATTTTCACGGCTGTTCCTGTCGGTGAAGGCGATCTTCACGGGTATGCGCTGCTCGACCTTCACGAAATTGCCGGCCGAATTGTCCTGCGGAATAATCGAATACTGGGCGCCAGTAGCATTCGAAAGGCTCTCCACAACGCCGTAATACTCCGCACCCGGAACAGCGTCGACCTTGATGATTACGGGCATGCCTTCACGAATATTGGCCGTCTGCGTCTCCTTGTAGTTGGCTATGACCCATACGTTGCCGTACTCGACCAGCGACAGCAGGGTCTGCCCCGGCTGTATGAACTGCCCCTCCTGTATCGACCTGCGCGAGGTCACTCCGTCGCACGGGGCGACGATTACGGTGTACGAAAGGTTGAGCTCGGCAAGATTCTGCGCGGCCTTCGCCACGTCGATATTTGTCTGGTTCTGTTCGAGGCGCTGCGTCTGTTCGTCCTTGACCAGGGCGGTACTCTTCTTGCTGCGCACGAGCATGTCGTACTTGGCCTTTGCAGCCTCGTAATCGGCCTTGGCATTGTCGTACTGCTGGCGGGTCACGGCCTTCTGCGCATAGAGCTGCTCGTACCGCAGATAATCCGTCTTTTTCTGGTTGAGCCTTACATGCAACTCCTCGATATTGGCATCGGATACGGTCAGATTGTTGGCCGTGGTCGAGATCACGGTCTGCATGGCCGTATTCTCCATCAATGCCCGCTGATAGTTGGCCCGGGCCTGCACGACCTTAAGTTCATACTCCGAACGTTCGATCACGACAAGGGTGTCGCCCTTGTGCACAAACTGAAAGTCATCGAAACAGACCTTCTGTATAAACCCCTGCACACGTGAGTTGATCGGGATTATGTTGCGTCTTATCTGCGCATTGTCGGTATATTCGACACGCCCGAGATGGACAAACCTCGAACATACCCACGTCAAACCGCAAAGTATTATTGCCACAACCACGACGTTGCGCAATATCTTCCTGTTCTTTCTGTTCATATCCATGATGTTAATCTTTTCCAGAGTCGAGTGATCCGGTTGCGTACAGCAGCCTGTAATAGTTATAGACCACGTTGATACGGGCGTTCTCATACTGCACCTCGGCAGCCAGACGCAGGTTGTCGGCATCGACGAGGTCGGTCACCAGCACCAGATCGTTCGCATAGCGGTTGGCCGTAACCTCGTAGTTCTCGCGGGCAAGCTGCAGGCTCTTCTCCTGCGTCCTGAGCAACTCGAACGAATCGAGATAGCGTATGTAGGCCGCCCTCACGTCGAGCGTCACGTTCTCCTCGGCCGACGCAAGTTCGGCTTGCGCCTGAGTTATCGACGTGCGCAGCCGTGACATCTCCTTCGGGATCCTGTACATGTTGCCTATGCGGAACTTCAGGCCGATACCGACATACCATGTATTGATATTGTTGTCGAGAGTCGGTATCTCATAGGTTATGGGGCCCTTGAGGTTGTCGCCGGCGATGATGCTTATCTGCGGCATGTATCCGGCCCGGGCCACGTTCTTCCGGCGGCCGAGCATGTCGACCGTCAGCCGGCTGCGGTTCAGCACCGGTGAGTTCTCGGCGGCCATGTTCTGAAACTCCGTCTCGGCAGGTCTGGGCATACGGTCACCGAGCAGAGTCGTATCGGGATATATCTCGGTCTGCGCCGGCAGGTCGAGCATCGTCACCAGTCTGTCGTTATAAATATCTATCGAACTGAGCAGCTCGGTGCGTTTGTATTTGAGGTTCTGGTACTGCACCTCGTAACGCGTAATGTCATTGTCGAGGGCTACGCCCGCCGCCTCACGTGCACGCATATCCTCTATGACCTGCATGGTCTGCTCCATGTTGCGGTCATAAACCACAAGCAGGTTGCGGTATTTGTAAAGGTCGAGATAGTATCCCGTAAGCAGGAAATAGACCTGCTGCCGGTGTTCGGCCAGATCCCACTCCGAAATCTGCTTCCGGATCTCAAGGGCCTTGACATTGTTGTGTATGGCCCTGCCGGCAAAGACCACCTGCGATGCCTCAACCGTAAAGCTGTTGCCGAAATGCGGGGACTGAAATATCTGTCCGTTCGAAAAGTCACGGTCGGCTACCCATGCATTGCCGTTGTACGAGGCCGAAGCCGAAAAGTCTATGGAAGGCAGATAGTCGTTGCGTGCAACGGAGATCTCCTGCCCGGCCCCCGTCACGGCCGTCTCGAATATCCTGATGGTCTTGCTGCTCGCATCGGCCAGAGCATACAGTTCCTCCAGTCCAATTACGCGTTCCGCGGTCTGAGCCGATGCCGCAGCGGCTGCCGCAAGAAATCCGCATGTCAAAATACGCCTAATGTATTTCATGACAAATTAATTTCCATTATAAACAGTTGCTATTAGCAATTATTATTGTAAAAAAAAGGATCTAATCCCTGTTTGACCTTTTTGAAATTTCGTCTGCCACCTCGAAGAAGACAGCAACCTTCTCCGACGGAATACCCTCAAGCAACTCGCCCGAGAGCCGCTTCTCAATCAGCCGGTACTGCGACAGAACCTCAACCCCACTGTCGGTTATGTTCAGCAGGTTCTCACGCCTGTCATCTGGATTGACCGTGCGCGTTGCCAGCCCCTTCTCCTCGAGAGAGTCGATCATGCGCATTACGACAGACTTGTTCTTGCCGGTCGCGATGGCGATATTCTGCAAGATCTGGTCGGTGTGCGCCTCGATCATGTTGAGCAGTATGAACTCCTCGACCGTAAGTTTGACCTCGGCCTCGGACGCATAACGCTGTTTCAACATGCGGTGCAGACGGTTGCGAAGTTTACCCACAGTTGTAACCAATAATTCTTCTGACATGTTACTACGATTTTTCGTGCAAATATAGCAATTTAGCACGGAATAGTTGCTATTGTATACTATTTTTTTATGCAAAAACGATGACAGAACATCATATAATCCCGCTTCGACAGCTGCAATATAACAAGTAAACACAGGAATTGTTATCTTTGTAAATGATACAACCCAACATATACAGGCATGAAACGCACATTGTTTTTATTCGCTTTGATTTTGTGCTCCTGCTCCGGCAACAGGACAAAGCAACTCACAGGCTCATGGATCGAACAAAAGTCCAATACAGATGTTATCACCGGCATTGAGTTAAAAAGCGGCGGAGACGCGGAGAGAATCGGTTTCGAGTCTCCTGTATACGACAGATGGGCATATTCCGGAGGGAAACTGATACTGGCCGGCGAGACGACCGACACCATGAGCATAGCAAGCCTCAACAACGACACCCTGGTGCTTCTCGACCAAGGTCGCAAACGCGTGTTTGTAAGACGCGCCGACCGTTCGGATATAGAACCGTTCGGCGAACGGCCGTCAAGGGCTCCCCACGAAGGCTTCGAATGGCAGGAGCTGACAGGAGCCGGATTAAGACTGTGGGTGCAGTCAAACGACAGGATACGCCTTGTTGCTGACCCCGCATTGCCCGGAATTGTAATGGTGCGGGACGGCGACAATACACCACGCATGCTTATACGCATATTCGATCTGCCTGACAACGATATAAACGATGTCATAGATGCATTGTCAGCATCACCCGGCTGGGACAAAAGTCAGACGTGCAGATTCGAAGAGGTGAAATCACCAAGGAACGGAGTTAGAAGATACGCGTTGGTTCCCGACGGAGAATATGCCGTCCAAACGGGGAAGCTTATGAAATCGGAGCCACTGCCCGCACCGTGCAACGGCTGGGGCGTCGGCAACAGCGGCACGAGATATTTCGAAATACATGAAAGTCGCCACGACAAGGCCATTTTCATGGAAATAGGACAGGAGGCTCCGCTGTTTGACGAGAACAGTGTGGTTTTCACCGAAAACACGGCCAGACCCGAAGATGAACTCGTGGTATTGGGCGGTACAGTACGCATCGGGCATGAAGTGCGATCGTTCTGTCCCGACGGCAGCGACATGGAGTTCTGGATAGTAGACAAAACCGGCAGGCTGAACGAAGCATACGATAAGATAACCGGCGGAATCAAAAACGGCAAACCGGCACACGCTACACTTAAAGTCGAATACAACGGCAAATGGGACGACGGTTTTGCGGCAGAGTATTCGGGTGTATATTTCATCCGCGAGGTCATTGCGATTCAGGCTGAATGACATGCAGGAAGCAACCGCTGCAGCGCATTGGCATGAGTCGGCAAGCACGTTGTGCAGCCTGAACACATACGCTGCAATACGCAGAACGTTTTACTATAAGAGGCCCGACCGATTGCGGAACTACACCCTCTGAGACGATTGTGATGTGGTAAGCAGGCAAACATTGGGATAGAATCAATTCTTGTTATTTCCTCAGGCTTCGATTATTATGCCTGTATATCTCAAGCTATGATACTGGTTTTATACCAGCACGTTTGCAAAAGAGTTTATGTTTTATCGCCATTTAATGGCGACCGTTGTCCTGGCAATACAAAAGTTGAAAAGCCGCCCCAGATCTATTTGTCGGCCAATTGGTAAAGTGGGTGTAATCGGCTCAGCATGTCAGACAGGTTGCTGAATAATGAAGGACTATTATCGCTGTATTTAACCAAAAAATCTGCAAGTTTCTTATAAGAAACTTGCAGATTTATCAAAGACTTTTATAAATTAAATTACTGAATACCAGCAGATGAAGATATTCTTAATGGTTGATTATGTATTATTTTTCTACAACCACATTCGGATATTTATTTTCCCATATATCTCTGCCGAGATCAGCAGAAAATACGGAGGTAATCAGGAATTTTCCCACTCTTGTATTCGGATCCTCCGGTTTTAACTGCTGCATATAAGTACATTCTTTCCCGTAATCATCGACAGCATATACTATCTGTTGTCTGATAATCACCGCACCATTAGGATCCTGTTCCGCAAAGTTGTTATCGCAATAGTATATATAGGCAATATCTCCTGCTTCATCATATTCGACTCCCCAGGCTGTCATTGCATGATTTCCAGTTTGGGGACCGGCAACACCATACACATTTAGACCGATAGCCCTCTTGTTGAGCAGGGCATCTGTAACAAATGTATTGAACTGCTCTCTATCCGGTTTTTGCGGGCTCCTTGCCGTCAAGGCATTATTTCTCGTGAATACTTCTGGGAAGAATCCTTTAAACCCATTGATATCGCCACCAAGATAAGCCCCGGTAATAAACCATTCAACTCCTTTAGGATCATCGTTGCCAAAATTCGGGAAATGATCTTTGAAGAACTGGAAAACTTCCGACCTGTTGACTGTGACATAATCTGGTTCCGGAAGAGAACCGTCCCAGTTGCCAACCCCGTCTGGATAAAGCGGTTTGAAATCATAGGACGGACGCTCGAAAGTACCTGAATCAGTCGTCACCGAAGAACCATAATCTAAATCGTATGCAGCAAGGTATTCTTTATTCATGCACATCCACCATGACAGTACATTTGATGCAGATGCCGCCCAGCACATTTGAGAGTCGTCTTCATAGTCTTCATGTGACTTGTTGCAGTCATACCAGCCACACCCTTCAGCCCATGTGAGATATTGCTCCTCATAATAAGGATTGTCATATCTGAGCCACTGGCCTTCAGGCAAATCATACTTGACACCAAGTCTATATGTAGTAATATTCTCCTTCCCCGGGAAATCAGGCGCATTCAATCCATATACCCACAATGTCTTTCCAGCAAGTTCAGAATCGCCCGGTCTCAGAGTAAGATTTATCGAAATCTGCTTTCCTCACAAACAAGTGATGCAAGTTCTCTATTGAAAAATTTTAATAGTTAGGACAAAAACATAAAAATTGCAATCTTAGCCACGGCTGAATCACACAACAGGCAGGTCTCAATGAAAAAGCCTGTTTTATCCAAACAAACTGCACCATTTGAGATCATAAAACACCAGCGCGACAAACAAATTATCATCGTTTATCGCGCTGGCGTTTAATCGTTTAATCTATCCAAAAGTCTTTAATATTCTTCCTCGTTGAAGAAATTTATCTATATTGATTATCAATGCATTATACAACAATCAATGAAATTTGCACAAACAAACCGCACCATCTGAGACGGTCAGAGGCGACAATAGAAAAGGGAGGAAATATATGCCACATGCGTTAAATGATATTCTATATGAATGTATTTATTCTAAATTTAATAGCTACTTTTGTACAAAAAGTAAATCTCCTATTAATAATTTTAACATAAATATGAATATCGATATAACTGAAGATATAACTCTTGCATTTATTGTTTCAATACTTGGCATAGCATTCCCTATTATCATACAGACAATAAGTGGTATTGATACAAAGTATGGATCCACTCGTCTTATACACAAAATTGAACGGAGTTGGCAATTCAAATTTATGTGTATAACTTTAGGGATATCTTTATTGGCAAGAATTTATTATTGTTTTGCTCCTCCTAGAATATCTGATTATGGGAAATGGAATCTTATAATTGAATATTCTGCTATAATACTATGTTTTATAACAACGGTTTTACTTATAATCTCTCTTGTATTATTCACATTTAAAATATTATTATTCTACAAGCCTGATTGTCTATTAAAAAGCATTCAAGTGGAAGTAGAATCATATTACAAAAAAAGAAATAATCAGTCTGATTCAAAAGCAACAACTTCGTATCAGAGGCAAGAAGAATCACATGAAGATACATTATTCCTAGATTTAAATGATTTGGCTATTTATATAGTAAACTCAAAAAATGAAAATACCGTTCAACAGCTATTCCAATCTATTTATGATATTGCAGCCATATTCATTAAGACTAATGGTAAAGAAGTGCAATACCCTCCCATATTTTATGATCTGATTCGTTCTGTAAATCAGACTATTTGTCAGCAGCCAAAGCAATTCAGATCCGTATCTAATACTAATATAACTAATGCTATCTTTCTGAATACAATTATAGAAAATCGTATTAGCCAACCTACTTATAGCTGTGTATGGCAATGTCTAATGGCGCAATTATATAGCGATAGACAGGATCTTATCTTTCAATATTGGGTATTCGCATATCAGTACTACACGTTTACTTTGAAAAAACGTCTATATGTAGGTGATATTATAAATAAAGGAATACGTGGTCTTGAGTACAAAGTCACTCAAAATGATGTTGACAATAGAAATAATGATAGATTTAAATTCAGGCTGTTCAACACTGCATTAGGGAGCCTCTTACTATATAACAAAAACTATTGTCTTTTAAGTGATATATTACATTATTCGAACAGCACTATGTTGGCATCGGATTCTTTGCTTTTAGACAGTTACAGTGAAATCATAGGCATGTATTTAGAAACTTCTCGAATAAATAAAATGATGCCGTTCTGGTTTGAGCAGCAATTTCCATTATTAGATATGCGACAAGGAGTTTATAACAACGAGCTAATTAAATCATGGATTAATAAGTACCTTGCTTTATTAATGCTTAGGGCAGAACATGTGAATCACAGTAGTGGGAATGAATACAAACTTGAAATGCCAACTATACCACAGACCATAGCAGACAAGCAGTCCTATATAAGATGTATCAGAACAATTGTAGATGTAGCGAAATCTGTATCAAGCGAGATAAATATTGATAGCATATTCAGCGGCCTTTCACAGGAACAAGAAGTAGTTATTGAAAAATTAAATACATATATTAAAGAATTAAGCCAGAAAATTGAGACTCAGGAAAATGATCAGGTCCCTGATGTTGAGTTAACAAATAAATTCTGTGATTCAGTAAAAGAAGCAACAAATAAGTTTAAGGGAATGCTTGATGAGATATGCATGGAAACGACCAACTCTACAAATAGTACAAATATAGGCTTCTTTTATTGCGAAGTTCAAACGAAAAGTATATACTGCAAAGATCAAGGATATTCTGCCGATAATTACCATAATGCAATTATGGATATGGTTGACTATAATCTCAAATATAATTTTTGTACAGCCATGTCAAAAAATAGTATGGTGACAGAAGTGTGCTCAAGAATTGACTTGCTGAAGATTTTAGATAGATTGCAATTGAATAAGAACCATATCATAATCTCAAGTAGTGCGGACTACGAACAATGGTTCAATGATAAGTTAGAGAAAAAAATGAAACAGGAAAGCGACACCAAATACATTTACCATAAAACCCCTTTTCTCAAATTAAATCTCGGAATCCGAGATACATGTATATGGATTTTGGATTCTAACGATTTGTTGGGTTACAAATTAGATGATTGTCCACTTAATACTGAATTCATAACAGAAAGGACAAGGATTGATAAGGGCGTTTTCGCAAATATAATAGATTTAAATGGTAAAAGTGAAGTTATTGAAAAATTGAAAAAGATTTATGGGAATAAATATAATTACAACAAATCTGTACTTGAATTACTAGATGTAAATATCAAACTTAATTTTATTGAGCACCCACATATTATTCAAATTATATTGATAGATCAATGGGATAGGAGAACATATAAAGATTGGTCAAAAGTGAAAACCTTCAATGAATATTTATCATGATAATTGAACCTATTTAAGTTGTTCTCTTTCTTGTATCCTTAATGGCTCCTAACACCATAAAACACCAGCGCAATAAACAATGAAAATTTGCTTGTCGCGCTGAAGTTCAATTGTTTAATCTATTCGATGGACGTCAATACTTCTTTTTTATTTGCAAGAAATCTATACATATTGATTATCAACAAATTACATTAAAATCAATGAAATTTTCGCAAATAAGTTGCACCCTCTTAGACGGTTTGAGGCGATGAAAGGAATTGGTAGGCAAATAAATCAATTACTTATAATTTCTGGCACATATTAACCATCCCAATCCTATAATGATAAACAATGTTATTAAACCAGTAACAACACATGCTAAAATTTTACAATTATTTATTAGCATATATGCAGATGTGCATGTAAAAGCGACTAGGCATACAGACAATAAATATACACTAATAAATTGAGTACTCGTTAAATCAAAAAGTTTTGGATACTTGTAATCTGTCCACATTTTACTTTGATTTGTGAATCCTAAAGGAGACATCTTTAAGCAATGATTTCGATGTTCATTAATATAATTCGACATCTTGCAAAAATACCCCCTATTACGCAATAAGGCAAAAATACACAACAAGGTAAATAATCCAGATACTATAAGTAATAAAACAATAATTGACAGTTCTATTCCGAAGAAATTGAACACTTTGAAATTTGCATTTACTTTTTCATGAATATACCAACATGCCCCAATAACAACTAAAATTTGACTAAAACAAAATTTTGTTATATCCCAATGGAACTTATCATAATGCCGAAGCATTTCCATTGCTTGCTCGTAATCGGCAAGAAGAAATTCTTTTTGGTATTCACTATCTGGTGTATTCATTGTCGTTATTTTTAATTGCCAAGGTGTAAATTTTGTGATTTCCATATATGCCTGATGCCAATCTCCATTAAAAGTAATAGCCCTATCATCCAAATACACATCTGCAAGAGGTTTAGCTCCAATCGCATTTTTTGGCTGATATGGATTATGATTAATTGAATCAAAATAAATATGATTTGATTTTAAGAATTTTTCAATAAGAATGTTATCAGACCTTGTTGAATATATTATAATATACCAATTATCATCGTGTAACTTTCTAATCATTTCTACAGCACCCGGTATAATATCTCCAAAATGTGTGGCGCCAATCCATTCTGTATAACTACATATTGTACCATCTATATCAATACATATCGTTTTCATTTTGTTTCCATTTTCGAATAATTATTTTTGGGATATACAGTTGTATATCCTTCTCTTGCAGGTGCATTTTTACCATAATGTAAAATAGATCCCTGCGTCGCATATACCTTGAAGCCTTTCTGGTTTAACATATTCACTAAACGTTTTGAAGGATGATGCCCCTCATCATTTTTAACGCAAGAGATATAGCAAGATGTACCACAAGCTCCTAATTGATCCATAATTTCAGGAGTGATATTTTTTCTACTACCATGATGTGGCATTTTTATTATTCCAACCTTTGATAAATCTAATCCATTAGCATTGGCATACTCTATTGCTTCTTTAAGTCCCTTTTGTCCAGCATCCCCTGTCAGTAAAATTTGATCACCTTCATATTCAAACAATATAACAAAACTAGATTCGTTTATTTCTGAAGTTTGCTCATCATAGTACCAATTTATCCTATCTCCTTCTGAATAATTTTCCTCGTTAGTAATTTTGGAAAATGATATCTCTTTTTTTACAGTTGATTCAAAAATGGAAGTTGGGGTCTTCCCACATTTAGCAATACAAGTTTTATACAAATTATTTGATGGAGCTAATATATGTAATTTAGCACCACAACATGTATAAGTTGTAGGAGCAGGAGATAATTTATTAGCATTTGGCGTTGCTTGATCTAGCTCATAAGCCTTTTCAAAAGCATCTGCAAGTCGTTCTTTTAATGAATTTTTTGTAATTCTACCATCTTGGAACCATGTAACACCAATCTCTTCCCAAGGCCTATGCATCAAAATATTATTAATTTGTATATCTGGATCTTTAGCCAATTCTACAAGTCCACTGACATGATCTGTATCAGGATGTGACAGTATCATTAAATCTATCTGAAGACGCCCTGAGCCATTAATGCAGTTATAAAATTTTTGTAATTGAGATTTGAGATTTTCTGCAGTGCATTTATACCCGCCATCAATTACGATTACACATTGCGATGATTTCCCCCTATATAAATCACCAAAACGTAAAAGAATAGCATCTCCACTTTTTTCTCCATTTCCAACTGGAAGCAAATCTAATTCATATCCCATATTGTTTAACGTTTATGTTGCAGATATTATAATTACTTATTTTCTACAAATATAATAAAACACATTCATTTATCGAATATAATTCACTATATTTGTGCTATTCTATCGAGGCATAATATGAAATTAAATAGAATAAAAGTTGTTTTGTCTGAAAAAGGTATTTCTCAGACATGGTTGGCAAAGCAGCTTGACAAAAGCTTTAGTATGGTTAATGCTTACGCTTGCAATAGGATCCAACCCAATTTGGAGACTCTTCAGCAAATTGCAGAAATTCTTCAAGTTGATCTGAAAGATTTGATAACAGACAAGGATGAACGCCAATAATGTTTAGATAATAGGAACTAAAAGTACTTGACACTCTCTACATTATTAGTGATAATGATTTGTTTAACTAATAATGTAAAAGACATGAACAATGAAGATTTTGAATTGTATTTGCGTCAGGGAAATATGGCGGAAAATACTATCAATGCTTATCTTTATACCATTAAAGAGTATTATTCTAGGCATAGAGAATTGAATAAGCGCAATTTGCTTATATACAAAACTTATCTAATCGAGACCTTCAAGCCGAAGACTGTAAATTTACGCATACAGGCCATGAATAAGTATCTTGATTGTATTAAAAAGCCTCGTTTGCGATTAAAATCAGTCAAGGTGCAACAACGTTCATATTTGGAAAATGTGATTAGTAATGCTGATTATATCTTCCTGAAGAATAAACTTAGAAAGGAAGATAACCTGGCATGGTATTTTGTAGTACGTTTCCTCGCTGCGACAGGTGCAAGAGTCAGTGAATTGATACAAATAAAGATAGAACATGTTCAGATTGGGTACTACGATATTTACACCAAAGGTGGCAAAATACGTCGAATTTACATTCCAAAGACATTACGCAAAGAAACGGTTGAATGGTTAATCAAGACCAATCGTACAAGTGGTTATCTTTTTCTCAATCGTTTCGGAGAGCGTATCACTACAAGAGGTATTGCCCAGCAGTTGAAGAACTATGCTGTGAAGTACGGACTAAATGAAAAGGTCGTTTACCCTCACTCATTCCGCCATCGTTTTGCAAAGAATTTTTTAGAAAAATTTAATGATCTATCTTTGCTCGCTGATTTAATGGGACATGAAAGTATAGAAACTACCCGTATATATTTGCGTCGCAGTAGTGCAGAGCAACAAGAAATTGTTGATAAGATTATAACTTGGTAGGACAACGAACCAGAGTATTGCCTTTTAGTGAAGACACTACTCTGGTTCATTTTTGCTATCTCTTTCTTTGTCCATTTCTTTTTGTTTTAGCAAGCATTGAAGCGTATAGCAAGCACCTTCTCCTATACGCCTCTTCCTCCTCATCTGGTCTTCTTCCGTCCCAGCGAAGGTCTGAATCGGCGTTGCCACCGCCTCCGCCGGATGAAACAGCAACAGGTTGTCCGCCAATCAAAGCATCAGCGATAGAAAAGATTCGTTCCCGCACAGAAGGCTCAGCCAGCTGGTCAAGAAACGTCTGCATCTGTTCTGTCTGATTATCGTTGAGATCCGTCAGTCGTGCATACTCATGTTGCAGCCATTTAAGTTCCCGATAGTCCAGCAACGCATTACTCTGCACCGCCGGTATTTGCTGTTCGGCATCCTTCCGATACAGTTCCTCAATCTGACGGACAATCTTCACGAATCGGCTGGCGATAAGTCTATTCTGTCGTTCAATCCATTTGTCCGTACCGAACAATGGTATTTTCTCTATAATTTGTGGTGGCGTGAAATCAACCTTGTGGTTGCGAAACGGCTGTATAACAGAACGGGACTTCGCCGCATCCTTTGTCAATTGTTCCAATTCATGCTCCTTTGCATGGAGTTTATTGGATTTGTCTTCAAGTTTTTCTTGATACTCGGTAATGAGTTTCTGTATGTCCGCCTTCTGCGCTTCATACCTGTCAAGAGTTATCTTGCCGGACGCGAGAGCTTCATCGATTTCTTTAAGCCGGTTCCTTCCGGCAAGCATTTCCCGTTCAAGTTTCCGTATCATTGTCTGAAGTCCCTTGACTGCTTTCTCTGCTTGTTTCGCATCTTTGGACAGTTTTCGGATATAATCGCGTTTACTAAGATGGCTAACGTTCCGGCCTTCAATACTGTCACCACGTTCCAACCCATACTTGCTACCGACCTCCTCGTAGAGCGAGGTATGCATCTCCCGAAGGATCCGGCCGTACTCATAACAGTTCTTCCCGAACTTCGCCGACCACATGACGCATCCGCGTCCGCTTTTGGCTCGTTGTCCGACAGGAACGATCAAGGCATGGATATGTGGGCTGCTCTCATCGAGATGAACCTGGAAGCCGATGATGTTTTCCTGTCCGTATCGTTTGGCGCACCAGTCATAGACATCTTTTGCCCATTGTTCGATTTCCGGACATCGCTGGAGATGGCTGTTATCTGCACCCTTGTCCAGATCTACGGCCTGGGATCCAAATGCCATCTCAAGTGTACGGTCATGATTGCCTCCGAAGATAAACTTCGCACAACAGTTTGGTTGAATTTTGCTGTCCGGCTTGAAAGGTTTCCAGTCCAATTCAGTCAACCGTTCCTGCAAACGTACTTCAAGCGATTTCTCTTCATAGCCTAACGGATGAACTTTCCCATCGGGCCCAATCTCGAAATTCAATTTCATTCGGGTCTTGTCATAATGATTGGTCGGATCCTGATTCTTTCTGTCAATCTTGTCATCATTCCAATGCCTTTCGTTTTCATTCGCCTCTGCTGTACCGAATGACTTCCCAGCTTCAACATGCATGGCCTGTTTAATATCTGTATTCATATATGGTATTCTTTTGATAAATGATTAATATTTGAGCTTGCTCTTGTGCCAGTCCGCTCTGCGGGACAATGACCGGATTTTCTTGCCGCCAGGCAAAAAGTCCTTATTGTGTTAAGGACTTTCTATAAATCCTCGGAACAAGTTCCTTTACTATTCAATAAGTTCCAGATCCAGTTCATCAATGAGCAACTGCAATGCTGGATTACGTTGTATCATCTGATGGAGTATCTGCCTCTTTGATGGTGAATACAGAAAGAAGTCCGCGATGTCCAGACCTCGGCTACAGGTCGGAAGTGGCCGTGTACAGGGCCGTCAACTGCAAGGGATGCCCGCTCAGGGGAATGTGCTACAAGGGCCGATCCGACAGGAGGACCGTCGAGGTCAACCACACGGCCAACGGGTTCAAGAGACAGGCAAGGCAGCTGCTCACCAGCGAACGCGGGATGATGCACCGCAGCAGACGTCCCATCGAACCCGAGGCCGTCTTTGGGGACATCAAGTTCAATCACGGCTTCAGGCGATTCCGGCTCAAATCGAACAGGGAAGTGAGGGTCGAGTTCGGTCTCGTTGCGCTCGCGCACAACCTCAGGAAGTACTCGGCAATCCTTTCAGAGAGGATGATGGGGGGGGTCTTGTCCATGCTACAATATAGGTGGCCAATACAGCTTCATACCGATGCCAATAACCGGGATACATCTCAAAAATGGTTCTCTGTCAAAGGAAAAACAATAATCGGCTGCAACCTGAAAAAATTGCAACCGATTATCGTTTCTATAAAAGCAAATGAGACCGACCTCAAAAATCCCTTTTGGGTCGGCCTCTTTTACAACCATAGAGTGCCACTCTACTAATTTTAGAAGTTATAATGCACGCTCAACTGGCCGTTGCTTTTGAGGTCGCATTGCAGACTTTGATAGATGCGCTTCCATGTGTATTCCGAAATAGGCTCTTTCACACCCGTCATACCGCAAGCAAATATAAGCATATGACCATAGATTGTTTTGCCTAAGATTTCAGAGGCTATCACATTTTCCTTCCCACCTGAGGGACGCTTGCAGATATAGGCTCGCAAACTGCCGTTAGCTGGAAGCATTGATTGCAAACGATTGTAAATTGCTTTCAGAATGGGACTGTTCTGAAACTCAAAGAGTACTCCCTCGGTGCAATTAAGCACACAGGTTGCAAGTTCTTCAGGGTCTCTGAAATTGGAAAAATCTGATATGTTTTGAGGCACGCAGCAACCGTCGTCGCGTATAAGGAAGAAATATTTCTCGTCGGCCGACTCGTTGCTCAACATCTCATCGTCGTCATTACTGAGCAACGAGTCGGTATTGTTCTTTACAGTCGCCATCAGGAGTTCCCACTCCTCGGAGTTGGGACGAGGAAAGTCGCAGTCGTCGAGAATCTTCTTAAAGGTGTTGAACGTTTCGTCACAAACATCGGTTTCGGTCATCACACAATGAAACAATTGGTTGGAACATTCCTGCCTCGAAGCCTCATCGGTAATTGTTCGTAGTAATCTTATGGTCTCGTCGTAGCCAGACAATTCTATCGCCCGGTTTATCACCTTGGTTTGCATCTCGTCAGAGAGTCTGAACCCTCTTAGGAAAACAATGATGAAATTCGTTTCGTCTTCTGTCAATTCGTTCGTACCATATACAAAGATCGACGCTCTGATAAGTGCTGCTAATTGATCGACTGATACTTTCATGGCTCATTCTTTTAGGTTATGACTATATTGGTCCAAGACTTGACGTTACAACTTGAGACATTATTTTTCACAAAGATAAAAAATATTCATAACTTGAGATATATCTGCTTCAGAGATTCTGAAAAAAAAGCAAGTGATAATAAGTGTTATAGATACTGCCATAGCCTCCCGTTAAAATGTTGCCCTCCGGAGAAACAATAACCTTCAACTATGCAATCGAGGATAAGGATAGGAGCGACGGTTGTGCGTATGACGGTGTATGGCACGGGTTAGAGATAACGTCACCCGAAGGTTAGTCTGGCTTCTACAATTTCTATTTTTATGGAGGTTAATTAATAACGGTCGCTTCTTAAAACACCAGCGCGACAAACAAATTATCATCGTTTATCGCGCTGGCGTTTAATCGGTTAATCTATCCAAAAGTCTTTAATATTCTTCCTCGTTGAAAAAGAAATCGTCTTTCGACGGATAATCGGGCCAAATATCCTCAATCGACTCATATATCTCACCCTCGTCCTCTATCTCCTGTAAGTTCTCCAGAACCTCCAGAGGTGCACCCGAACGAACGGCGTAGTCGATCAATTCGTCTTTTGTCGCAGGCCAGGGGGCATCTTCAAGTTTCGATGCAAGTTCAAGTGTCCAGTACATAAGCAATAAATTTTAGTTTGAAAACTTCATCATATTCTCCACGATGTTGGTGTTCGCGAAGAATTGTTCCGCAAATGTATAAAAAATTCCATATATACAAATATTTTATGCGCAAACTGCGCAAATTAGTTGCGCATTTACTGCCTTGCGTTCATAAAATATTTTATACTCAAACGATTGCGTATTTTTTGCAATCTACGGGATCCACAAATGCTCCTCAACACCCAACCGCTCCGTAACAGCCCTGCCGGCAAGGTAAAGATAGTCTGACAAACGGTTAAGGTAAGTAAGCGCCGACTCATCGACCGGATACTGCGCAGCAGCGCGATGTGCGGCCCGTTCAGCTCGCCGGCAGACGGTACGGCATACATGGCACATCGACACTCTCGCATCTCCTCCCGGAATAGTAAACTTCGTAATGGGCGGCACTTCGGCCTGCATGGCATCGATGCGACTTTCGAGATACTCTACGGCTTCGGGCTTCAACGGTTGTATCTTGCCTTCACCCCCGGCCCCTACGGCAAGCAGCGACGCCACGGTCATCAACTGCGAATTGATACGGAGCGTATCCTCGACAATATCCGCAAGAGACACGTCGGTGCGCAGGTTGTCGCCGAGCAAAGCGACAAACGACATGAGTTCATCGACATTACCGTATGCCTCAACCCTAACGTCATACTTGTTGACGCGTTTGCCGCCTATAAGCGACGTCTTGCCCGTATCACCGGTTTTGGTGTATATTCTCATAACTTGAAATGTTGTTTGGGCAATCTGTTGTTGAAAATCAGCAGATAGCCGCGATTGTCGACAGCCGTACACAGGTGAGCCTCAACGATTTCCTTGCATGTATCCTCACGCTCACGGCCGTCATAGGGATTCATGATGGCAAGAGTCGTGCCGCAGCGGCGTGCATCGGCAGCAGCGCCCACGAGTCCTCCGACAGGATATTCACGCGTAAGGACCACGAAATCGTGTCCCTCGCACGGGCAATCGATACCGAAACTGCCGTACCGGCAGTGGGAATACAGATTCTGCAACTGAATGGCACGGCGTTCGGGCACACCCCTGCCAAGCAACGGATTGTAAACCGTACGGTCGTCGGTAGTCAGGTTTGGCTTCATGAACACCTGTCTCACTATCGCATAGACAAATGGGGAATGTATGCCGTGACCGCGGAAGTGGCGCGCCCGCGACAATCTGTCGGTGAGTTCCTTGACGCCGTAAAGACGGCGTTTGATGTTGCGTCCGTTTATTTTCATTTTTTAAGCATGCCGGCCAGGTGACCGGTCGAAAAAGCTATCTGCAAATTGTAACCGCCGGTATTGGCATCGATATCGAGCACTTCGCCGGCAAAATAGAGTCCCTTTACCTTGAGCGACTCCATGGTGCGGGGATTTACCTCGTCGCACCGTACTCCGCCCGCCGTGACAACCGCATACTCGAACGGTGCATAATCGGTTATCGGCAGTACGAAGCCCTTCAGCACCTTGATCAGACGTTCGTATTCGGCGTCGGACACCTTCGAGATATAGAGTTTTGAATGTACGTCCAACTCCTTTGCCAACGGTACGACCAGCTGTTTGGGGACGAGCTTGCGCAGCAGTTCGGCAAAAAACTCTTCGGGCTGCATCTCGGCAACCTCCCGCTTGATACGTTCACGCAGAATCTCTTCGGTCAGTGCCGGCTTCAGGTCGAGAACAATCTTCACGCTCTTGCCGTCAATCAGCGCATCTACCGCATCGCGGCTCATGCGCAGGGCAACGGCCCCCTCTACCCCGCGTTCGGAGAATCCGATCTCACCGAACTCCTCGCGCACAGGCTCCTTGTCGACATACAGCACGGCCCGTACGTTACGCAGCAGCAGACCGTTCATGTACTCGCGCTGCGGGTGCGATGTAACGAGCGGCGTAAGCGACGGCCTCAACGGCTCGATGGTATGTCCCAGCGCATCGGCAAAGAGGTAACCGTCACCGGTCGAGCCGGTAGCCGGATACGACACTCCGCCTGTCGCTATGATCACGTTCGGAGCCTCGACCTTGCGTTCGAACCCGCGTCTGTTGAAGTACAGGACGCCGTAGACTCTCCCGGCAGCCGTCAGCACCTCCGTAACACGCGACTTGCACTCGATCTCCACGCCGTTGTCACGGCAAAAGTACTCGAGGGCGTTGGCAATATCGCCCGACTTCCCGCTCTGGGGGAAGACACGGTCGCCGCGCTCGGTCACGAGTTTCACGCCGTTGCGCTCGAAGAAGCGCATGGTCGAACGGTTGCTGAACTCGGCGAATGCCGCCGTAAGAAAATCGGCATTGGTCCGCACCTGCTCCACGAACTCCTCGGGTGGGCGGGCATTGGTCAGGTTGCAGCGTCCCTTGCCTGTTATACGCACCTTGCGTGCCGGTTTCTCCATCTTTTCGAGCAGCAATACGCGCGAGCCGTTGCGGGCCGCAGTACCCGCGGCCATCAATCCGGCTGCACCGGCGCCTATCACTACCACATCGTATTCCCTGTTTTCCATAATGCGGGTACAAAGGTACTAAAAACTATCTGCATTAAGGCCATATCTGCGGAGGTTTATTCTTTCACTCCGTTCAATTTGCGTTTCACGACGGCGGGATTGCCGGCCGCAAGCGAATCCGACGGTATGTCGTGCACGACCACGCTGCCGGCAGCTATGATGCAGCGGTCGCCTATCGTTACACCCGGACACACCGTCACGCCGCCGCCGAGCCAGCAGTCGCTTCCTATGGTTATCTTCAACCCGCGTTCGACGGTCTTGCGGCGCTCGATGTAGTCGATCGGGTGTTGGGGCGTATAAAGCCCGCACGAAGGCCCGATCAGCGTATGGTCGCCGATGGAGATGCCGCCGCCGTCGAGAAACACGCAGTTCATGTTCACGATTACGTGTTCGCCGACAGTTATGGGCGTGCCGTGGTCGCACTGGAACGGCGGATATATGGCCGATGTATCAGGTATCGACGGAATGAGCTCGCGCAGAGCCTCGCGATACTCCTCGCCGTAAGGCATGGCGGCATTGAAGCGCCGCAAACGCTCCCGGCAGGAAAACCAGCTTCCCGCAGTTTCGGGAGAGGAGTAGTCGTAGAGTTCGCCGGAGATCATCTTTTCATATTCATTCATCGCATTGCGTTTTTTGCGTTTTGCATATCCAAAATTAATAAATCTTTCATTAGCTGCAACAGGCCGCACCACTTATGCGAAATTTATTCGCCGGTTCGGTGCGCGGTTATTGCAACTGCGGATTTTATTTTATACTTTTGCGGTCGAAATTAACGTTCTGAATTGTTCTGAATTATGTTGAGCAGAAGATTGCTGAGGCTGAAAGTGATAAAAGCCCTCTACGCACACATCGAATCGGAGTCCGCCAATTTGCAGGCTTCGGAAAAAAGCCTTGTAGCATCAATCGACAAGACCTATGACCTATATTTCCAGATGCTGGAACTCATCGTCGACATAGCACGCTATGCCGAGGAGAGACAGGAGATCGCCCGACATAAAAAACTCCCGACATACGAGGACCTCAACCCCAACCGCAAGTTCGTTGAGAACGCTGTCATCGCACGCATTGCCGACGACGAGGCCATACAGGCATACCTCGGCAAACACGCACTGGGCTGGTCACAATACCCCGAACTCATCAAAAGCATATACAACCGACTCATACAAACCGACTACTACAAGCGGTACATGGCATCGGAACAGCGCTCGTTCAAGGAGGATTTGCAGCTGGTGACCGATTTCTACACGCTTGAGCTCGAAAACGACGAGGCCCTCGAAGACGTTCTCGAGGAGCAGTCGATACTCTGGTCCGACGACCTCGGGTTCGCCCTTCTGATGGTGATCCGCACGCTCTCGGGCATGCGTGAGGCGCAGACGTCGGTAAAGCTGATTCCCAAGTTCAAGAGCCCCGACGACCTCGAATTCGCAAAGACGCTCTTCGAGAAATCGGCACTGCAGTTCAAACAGAACCAGACATACATCGACAAGTTCACCCGCAACTGGGACGTCGAGCGCATAGCATTCATGGACAACCTGATCATGTCCACGGCAATGACCGAAATCGTGACGTTCCCGTCGATTCCGGTGAAGGTTTCGCTCGACGAATACATCGAAATATCGAAATATTACTCGACACAGGGCAGCAGCACATTCATAAACGGTGTGCTGGACAAGGTCGTCGAGTCGCTCGAATCGGAAGGCAAGATCAAGAAGACCGGACGGGGACTCATATGAAACCGGCCGGCAGACATATCGCAGTAGTGGCAATCGCGGCTGCGGCCATATCATGCACACAGCCCAAAACCGTCGAGCACAACGCCCGGACACTGGCACTGACCGACTCGCTGCTGACGGCAGGCGTTGCCGACACGCTCAAACTCGGACACATGCACTCGGGCGAAATGGTGGTAAAGACCATTACCCTGCGGAACGACACGGACGAGCCGCTCGTCATCATGCGCCACGAAACCACCTGCCACTGCACCTCCATGGAATACGACAAACGCCCGGTAAAGCCCGGCGAACTGATCGACGTAAAGTGCACGTTCGACAGCCGCGGCGAATACGGGTGGCAGATGAAGCTGGTCAATTTCTACATCTCAGGAGCAGAACGTCCGCTCAAGCTCTTCATCGAAGCAGACATAGAATAGGCGCAGCAAAAGCGACTTACGCCATGTGAAACGATGCATTCACATGGCGCACCCGTATTGCGTCCCTTCGGACAAGTTTCCCGCCCCTATCCGATATTTGCATTTTCACGAAAAAGCACTATCTTTGTAAGGATATAACAGAAAAACAGTCAAACCATTAAATATTACTGAAAACTATGATCAATCTATTTCAAGCAACTGAAGTAATCGAAGAGGTTGCCGCGCCCGTAGCTCCCCAGCAGGGAAGCCAGTGGACATTCTGGCTCATGATGGCAGCCATCATACTGGTACTGTGGCTCTTCATGTGGCGTCCGGAGTCGAAGCGCCGCAAGGAGATGCAGAAATTCCGCGACGGTCTGAAAAAAGGTGACAAGATCATCACTGCCGGAGGTATCTACGGCACCGTGAAGGAGATAAAGGACAATACCCTGCTCATCGAGGTGGACAGCAACGTCACCCTGCGCATCGACAAAAACATGGTGGTAGCCGACTCTTCGGCTCAGCAGCAGAAGTAAGGCAGAATGAAGCAAAGTCTGAAGTATACCCCTCAGGGGACATGCTCCAAACTGATAACGATCGACGTCGAGGGAAATACTATCCTCGACGTCGATTTCGTTGGAGGTTGTCACGGCAATACCCAGGGATTGGCCGCCCTGCTGCGCGGTATGGACGTCGACGAGGCCATACGCCGTCTCGAAGGCATAGACTGTCACGGGAAAGGCACATCGTGTCCCGACCAGCTGGCAAAGGCGCTGCGCAGCATGAAGTGAATACGACAATCGCGTTAAATTAACCATAAACAAAACCTATCCCAAATGAAAAAAACACTGTTACTACTTGCCGCAGTCGCTTTTGCAGGCAGTGTCGGCGCCCAGCAGAAGATGAGCTGGGAAGAGGCTTACAAAAAAGCCGATGAAGTAATCTCGAAACTGACGACCGAGGAGAAGGTGCGAATGACCCAGGGTTACAGCGAATTCTTCTTCAACGGCGTTCCCGAGAAGGGAATACCCTACGTCTATCTCTCCGACGCCACGCAGGGCGTGCACATACGCACCAACCTGCCGGCTTCGAGCACGCTCAATCAACTCGAAAAGTCGACGGCATTCCCCTGCCCCATCATGCTTTCAGCAACGTTCAATCCCGACCTTGCATACACGTATGCAAAATCGGTGGGCGAAGAGTGCCGCGCCGGAGGTGTCGAGGTGCTGCTCGGTCCCGGTATAAACATATACCGCGATTCGCAGTGCGGACGCAATTTCGAATATTTCGGCGAGGACCCCTACCTGACCTCGCGAATGGCTGAAAAATACGTCGCCGGAATGCAGTCGACGGGAACGGCAGCCTGCATGAAGCATTTCGTGTGCAACAATCTCGAATTCTACCGCCGCCGCTCGAACTCGGTGGTCGACGAGCGCGCAATGCACGAAATATACCTGCCCGGATTCAAGGCGGGAATAGATGCCGGCGTAGCAACGGTGATGACGTCGTACAACCAGGTAAACGGCGAATGGGCCGGACAGAGCGAGTACGTGATCAAGGATCTGCTCCGCGGCTACCTCGGTTTCAAGGGCGGTATCATGACCGACTGGAAATCGATCTACGACTGGGAAAAGGTGATCAAGTCGGGCCAGAACATCGAGATGCCGGGCACCCCGCAGTTCTACATCGACAAGACGGCCGGCGACCTGCTGGCCGAAGGCAAGGTTACGGAGAAGCAGATCGAGGATATGATCCGTCCGATAATCGCCACCTGCATAGCCTTCGACTTCTACGACCGCGAGAAATACAACCCGTCGCTGCTCGCAAAGTTCCCCGAGCATGAAGCCAATGCCTACAAGGTTGCGACCGAAGGTATCGTCCTGCTCAAGAACAACGGCATACTGCCCTTCGATCCGAAGGTCGGCCGCAAGGTGCTCGTAACCGGTAAATTCATCAACGAGATCCCCCGCGGACAGGGTTCGGCCGCCGTTCCCGGATACAACAACGTGACACTGGCCAAGGCTCTGCGCGAAGTATTCGGCAACAACGTGGTATTCATCGCCGATCCGAGCGAGGAGACGATCCGCGAGGCCGATGCGGTGATCGTAAGCGTCGGCACGGTCGACTCCGAGAGCGTCGAGCGTCCCTTCGCCCTGCCCTCAAAAGAGGAGGCTGCCGTCAAAAAGATAGTTGCAGCCAATGCGAACACCATCGTACTCGTAAACTCAGGCTCGGGCATACGCATGACAGGCTGGGCCGATGACTGCGCCGCAATAATCTACGGCTGGTATCCCGGGCAGAACGGGTTCCGCGCCATTGCCGATGTAATCACCGGAAAGATAAACCCCTCGGGCAAACTCCCGATGACCATCGAGAAGGAATTCGCCGACTCCCCGGCCAAGAACAGCGTCCCGAAAGGTGCTAAACTCATGCGCAACGTGAACGAATATTTCTACCGCGTATTCGACGTGAACTACGACGAGTCGGTTCTGGTCGGCTACCGCTGGTATGAGACCAAGGGTATCGAACCTCTGTTCCCGTTCGGTTTCGGCCTTTCGTACACCACATTCTCGCTCGACAAGGCAAAGCTCTCGTCGAAGACCATCACGGCCGACAAGCCCGTAAAGGTAAGTGTCACGCTGACGAATACCGGCGACCGTGAGGGTGCCGAAGTCGTACAGCTCTACGTTTCGGAGAACAACCCCACGGTCCTGCGCCCGAAGAAGGAACTCAAGGGATTCCGGAAAGTAACCCTCGCCCCCAACGGGAAGAGCGTTGTGGAGTTCGAGGTAGAGTGGCAGGACCTTGCGTTCTGGAACGACACCACGCATGACTGGGACGTGAACAAGGGCGACTTCACCATATCGCTCGGCACGTCATCGGCAGACATCGACTGCGAGCTCACGCTCACAGCAAAATAAACCGACAGCAAACTAACAAAAAGGCCGGACATCGTTGATGTCCGGCCTTTTCTTGTCCAACGGCACTCGGGCTGTCTATTCGATCTTTGTCTTTATGACAAACAGCTGTTTGCCGAACTCGTCGTACGGGCATGAAATTGAGATGTACACAGTAGAACAGGGAGAAAAGAGAGACAAGCGGCAATAATACAACGACTTACGAGAGAGCGACAAAATTTCGGCGCGAAATTCAAATGTGCATTTGCTTGAATTTCGTGTTAATTCCGGCGGCGGTTGGTTGAACTCGATTTGAATTGCGCTTGTATTTACAGGCAAAACGGGGCGATTTACGCCCTTTTTTTATGCCCGAACGGCTCTATATACCGATACGGGCGGGATTTGCGGCATACGGGGCTGAAAACGACATGTGTCCGCCGCAAGGTTTTAAGCGGTGTTTAACCGGCATTTCAAACGCAATTTTTATAAAATGGATGCGCAAAATGCGTACATCTGAATTTCAGACCAAAATATCAAAAATACGCATTGGATGGTCTAATGGGTGGTCTAATGGATGACATTTTTATTGAGGTTTGCCCCCACATAATAAAAAAATAAGGTTCATAAACACCCCCCAAAGTGTCATTTTTTGACGGGGTTTTACATCCCATATATTAAACACAAAACACTGAATATCAATAATATAAATCTATCTTTCTGCACTCAAATCCTATAAAAAGTCTCGAAATCCCTATTCGGGTCGTTTTATGGTTATTCCGCCCTCACGACCCCGATCACGAGAGCCAGTGAGTAGATACGGGATTTTTCGAGCGAAAACGGGTCGTACTCTGGATTGTCAGATACCAACGTGATATGATCGTCGTCCTCGCCTTGTTTTACCCGTTTGATGAGCACCCCTTGCTCGCTGTCTATCACGTAGGTGCGGTTCCACTGGAAGAATGTATCAAGCGGTAGCCGCTTACAGGCAACAATATCCCCGCTGTAATACTTGGGCTGCATGGAATCACCTTTTACAGGAATCAGAAATTCGGCTCCCTTGAACATGGGGATGACGTAATGCTCGCAGTCATATTCCATGATCGTTTGGCTGTTCTCCGAAAGCGCCCCTGCCATAGCATCGATTGGGATCAACGGAATGCCCTCGTTCTTGTCCGAGCGTTTTCCTATCGCAACGGTTGTTTGGTCGTTTTTGGGTAATGGTACCGTGTCGGTCTTGGCCATACTGCCTTTACCCGTAAGAAGCCATTCTATGTTAATATCGGGGAAAGCATTTAAGATATTTTCTAAACGATCAATTCCTATTGTCTTGCCATTCTTTAATTGACTCGCAAATGAGCCGTTTGAGAATCCACATTTCAACTCAAACGCTCTAACGCTTATCCCTTTCAGATCGAGATATTGTTTAATTCTTATAAGTGCTCCACTCATTTTGTAGAAAAAATCTTAAAAATAATTTTGCTGTTTAAGATATATCTTATATCTTTGCAATGTGGTTTTAACACAACCACGCAACAAATATACTGAAAATAACCAATTAATAGGCAATTATGAGAAAGCAAATCCTTTTACCGCCCTCTGTATTCCGGGAGTTGTATCAAACTTTCAAGGTTCACAGGGTGATTCTCAGTCGAGCGCTAAAGTACGAACGCAACAGCAAACGCGATCAAATGCTCCGTGCCGCCGCACTGGAACGAGGCGGATTGATTTATACCGGGGAGCGGGCACCGCAAGGTTATTGTCCGAATGTAGAAACACGCCACGACCACGTGCGGGGAATGATGTATCAAAACTTCGGCGATCGAGTGGAGTTGCAGGTGAACCGGGAGACCAACGCCGCGACGATCATCATCGACCACGAGCCTGTGGCGACATTCAATGACATGACAGTGGCGACGTGGGGCGATGTTCTGTATTCCCTGCAAAAGATTTACAATCAGTTAAACGCGTAAGACGATGAAGCGACACAAGGAAGATGCCCTCGAAAGGGTACAGAGGTGCGCCCGCGCATACCGGGACGCCGTGGAGAATCTCATCGCCACCAATCCGACATTGAGTGAATCAGATTTGGATACAGGTGAAGATTCCTATAAATGGCTACGTCTCCCCATTCAGGATGAGCAGCCTTTAACCGTGGCAAATATGATTCTTTCAGATGTCGGAGTATTTCCAAATGATTGTCTTGCTGGTATTCTGGTGGCAACATGGAGAAGTCGAGGCGCCATGGCCGGACACGTGGGTTCGATAAGTCTCGATAAGGCAGGAACTCGGATTCACTTCTGTATCGAAGGTGTAACGACCTTAGAAGAGCTCCGAATTTCCCGCGAACAGTTTCGAGCATCACTCGATTTCGAAGGTGAAAAGTGAAACAGATATAGTTTTCCATAATCGCTAAACATTTGTAGTTGAACGCACAAAGATAGCGATTTCCCGTGAACGTGAAGGCGTTACCCGGAGCGATACCGGCACGGGAGCAAAAATAAAGATGTGAAACATGGAATACTACAACGGTAAATTGTGTGTAACATACGATGACTTAGCGGGCATTGCAACCATGAATGCAATCCAGTGCATCGTTAAAAAGGATGCTTCTATCCAAGCTCGCAAAGCTTGTAGAAGCAACCCCGCGCTGTTTGATCTCGACAGGTTGCCGTTAAAGTTCCAGCTGGAGGTTTACCGCCGCCGTCCGGATTTGAAAGCGCAAGCGGAAAGCAAACCGTTTGTCGAGAGCGTCGAACCGGACGGCGCAGCGTTAGATTTTTACCAGCGTCACCAGTTCGGCGACGGGAAGTATTTGTCGACGGACAAACAGACTGAATATGCCAACAATGCGGCAGTCCTAAACGCTTTCCGGCTGGTGCTGGAGCGATCGGACAGTCAGCACCGGAAACAGAGTAAGCGGTGTATCAGCAAGGCGGAATTTTGGCGCAAGGCAGCGCAGGCGTTGCCGCGTATCGCGGACACGTTCCCGCACACCCTGCCGGAGAACCCGCGCCGCCTGCAAGAGAAATTCAACCAGTACGTGCGTGAGGGTTACGGGGCGTTGATAACGGGCAAATACGGCACCCGCAACGCTGCCAAGATCGACGACGATACCAAAGAAAGCCTCCTTATCCGGCTTATTTCCGACGCTCGCAACCTCGACAACGCGCAGATCGCGCGGATTTACAACGTAGTTGCAGAAACGCAGGGCTGGAAAACGATTACCGGGGCGGCGGTCGGCGTATGGCGCGAGAAACACGACCTCGTGACAGCCGGAGGACGCCTCGGCGAGACGCGGTTCCGCAACCAGCGGAGTATGCAGGTGAAGCGTTCGCGCCCCACAGCTCCGCTCTTATACTGGACAATGGACGGCTGGGTGTCCGAGTTGCTTTACCAAAAGACAGAGGAAAAGAACGGGCGTACTACCACCACCTACACGCATCGCCTCACGGTTGTTATTGTCCTCGACCCTTGTATCAATTATCCGGTCGGCTATGCGATCGGCGAACGGGAGACCCCCGAACTTATCAAAGCAGCCCTCCGGAATGCTGCGAACCACACCGCCGAGCTTTTCGGACGCCGTTACTACTCGAATCAAATACAGAGTGACAACTACGGACGAGGGAACCTCAAACCGATTTATCAGATCATGGGAGACATATACACTCCAGCCCGTGCGCACAACGCCAAATCGAAAGTGATCGAGCCGTTCTTCAATTATTTCAACAGGAAATACTGCCAGCTCTGTACGAACTGGGGCGGGTTCGGCATAACCTCGAACAAGGATTTGCAACCGAATAGCGAGTTTTTGAACAAACACCGCCACAGCTTCCCGACCGAGGAGGAGTGCCGCCAGCAGCTTACGGCTTTTATTGAGCGGGAGCGCGCCGAAAAACGTGCCGAGTACGTGAGATTGTTCGACAAGTTACCCGAGGAGCGACGCTTGCCGCTTTCCGATGAACAATACCTCCTCACGTTCGGAGCCGATACGGGGTACCGCAACGCACTCGAGGGCGTGGGCTTGCGCCCGACGATCGGCGGCATAAAACGGGATTACGATTGTTTCGACCCCAAGTTCCGGGAATACGCGCATGTCCGCTGGGCGGTGAAATACGACCCGGACAACCTCGACCATGTGCTCGCGGTGAACGAGGACGGTTCCCTGCGCTTCATGCTCGAACGGAAACACGTGCAGCCTATGGCTCTCGCCGACCGCCGCGAGGGGGATGCGGAGCAGCTCGCCCGAGTACGGGAGTTCAACAAGCAGCTCGAGAACGACATAACCGAACGTCTCGCCCTCGCCAGCAACAAAGTCGAGCAATTATTCAATGACAACCCGCAGCTCGACGTTGCAACCCGTCTGCTGTTGTGTGATAGCCGGGGGCAAAATAAGAACCACAAGCAGACGCGCCGCCTGCAAGCCCACGAGATCGAGGACATAGAGGCGATCGAAATTGCAACGGTGCGCCGCCCGGTTCCTCAAATCGAGGACGAGGAAACTTTCAACTTGTACTAATAATCAGAAATAGAGATAATATGAAAACGATCGAGAAAGAGCAAATCAGAACCAAACTCGCGGAGTTCTGCGAGATCAAAGGCGGACAGAACAAAGCCGCGAACTCCATGCGCGGCGTCAGCCCGGCGACAATTTCCCAAGTGCTCAATAACAACTGGGATTTAATCAGTGAGGAAATGTGGCGCACGATCGCCTCGCAAATTGGTTACGATCCGCGTGCGTGGGTTGTCGTGGAGACACGCGGCTACAAACGCATGTACGGACTTTTGCAGGACGCGCAGGACAATTCCCTCGTGTTCGCAGTCACGGGTGATGCCGGATGCGGTAAGAGCGAGGCGATCAAGAGCTATGCTGCCAGCAACCGGAATGTGTATAACCTCTCGTGCTCCGAGTATTGGAACCGCAAGCACTTTATGGCGGAACTCCTGCAATGTATGGGGATTGATTCGACGGGCTGCACCGTTCCGGAAATGATGTCGGACATTATTCTCGCCCTCAAAAAGAAAGAAACGCCGCTCGTGGTACTCGATGAAGCCGACAAGTTGAGCGATCAAGTGCTCTACTTTTTCATCAGCCTGTACAACAAACTCGAGGATCGTGTCGGGATCATCCTGTGTGCGACGGACTACCTCGAGAAACGCATCAAAAAAGGTGTGCGAACTAACCGGAAAGGCTACAAGGAGATTTACAGCCGTGTCGGGCGCAAGTTCATCCCGATACAGGTCGTAAACAGCGAGGACGTTGCCGCCGTGTGCATCGCAAACGGTGTGACC
>CDYM01014420.1_pt1 | contig 90164 bp, 72 predicted proteins | sample 554981 | NCBI WGS metagenome assembly CDYM01 (sample SAMEA3182081, study PRJEB8094) | gut metagenome | biome: human; feature: gut; material: Stool; isolation source: human stools | place: Canada | collected 2012-12-04 | reverse complement strand
GGTTAAGTGTAGTCTCTATATCTCTCAAACCAGCTCTGTCAGTGAACTGTGCAAAACTCATCACCATGAACTGGTCACGACAATTGAATTTGATAGCATGCCGGTCTCCTTTGTAGCGGTCGACACATTTCTTGAACTCGTATTCGTTAATGAGAGACATAATCTGAGCGAAGATTGTTTTTCCTTTGTTCATGGCTTGCGGATAACCTCTTGATGGCTACCGCAAAGTTACTGATGTTCTAATCGAAAAATTTTCTAATGCTTGTAACTTATTGATGTTTAATAATTAAAACATTGTCGGAGAATTTTTCTCCGGACACTAGTGATCAAATATACGAAAAAAATGGAGAAATCGAGAACTTCCGGCACAAATAATATCACAACACCCAGATCTGTCGCACAAAAAGCGACGGCCTGCATATTGCAGGCCGTCAAGACTTATTTTTCACGTCCGACCGACAAAGGAAGAGAAATCCTTCCCGTCACAACAAACACAGATCTCTTAGTGCAGTTTCGGGGCATCTTTCACATCTTTCGGCCCAGGAGGCGGCACCTCGCCTTCATGATGAGGACCTTTCCCCGGATGTAGAGCAGCCTCTCCTTCATGGCGTTCATGAGGAGGCGGTGGCGGCACTTCACCTCTCTTATGTTTGTGGCCACGCGGCGGTTTGGGAGGTTTCGGCGGTTTGGGACCGCGCCGATCATGATGTGGCGGCTCGTGGTGATGCATGGGTGGCGGTGCTGCAGGACGGGGAGGCCTTACCGCACAAGAAGTGGCCAATACACTCGACAATACTATGCCGAGACATACAAGCAGTCATAGAGTTTTCATGACATACAAAAATTACTTAATACAAATTTAACAAAAACATCGGAAATCCGATAGCACGAACAGCAACATATATCGACATTTTTCGGATATGGAGACAATCACACAAACAGGAAGCAGGTCCCATAGTCGCATCATAAGTCGGCCAATAATTCGTCAATCTGTGAATAGTTTTGTATTTTTGTCCCGAACAAACACACTACCATGAAGGCAGGCCAAATACAGAAACTCAAAGTCTCCCGCATATCGGATTTCGGGGTGTACCTCGCAGATGACGAACAGAACGAGGTCCTCTTGCCGAACAGATACGTCTCTCTCTCCGACAAGGTCGGTGACGAAAAAGAGGTATTCATCTACCACGATTCCGAGGACAGGCTCGTCGCCACAACCGAAACACCGAAAATCAAAGCCGGCGAGATATCATTTCTCAAGGTCGTAGACAAGTCCATACACGGTGCGTTCCTGGACTGGGGACTATCGGGCAAGGATCTGTTCCTGCCCAACCGCAACCAGCAGGGCGGAGTGGTCATCGGGCACAGCTACCCCGTCTACCTCTATGTCGACAACATCACAGGCCGCTGTGTCGCCACGATGAAGTTCAAGGCTTTCGTCGACAACGACATACTGACCGTCAAGGCCAAGCAGGAAATCGACATAACCGTCATATCCGAGAGTCCGATAGGCTACCGTGTCATAATCAACAACCGGCACTGGGGCATGATATACAAGAACCAGCTTTTCAGGCCTGTAAGTCTCGGTGACAGGATGAAGGCATATGTGCGCCGCATAACCGATGACAACCGCATTGACGTAAGCCTGCAGCAGGAGGGTTTTGCCGAGGTTCGCCACTCCGCCGAAATATTGTCGGAGCTGCTTCATGCCAACGGCGGATTTCTGCCTCTCAACGACAACAGTTCTCCCGATGAAATAATGCGCATGACTAACATGAGCAAGAAGGTTTTCAAACGCTCGCTCGGCATGCTTATGAAACGCGGGGAGGTCGAGCCCGTCGACAACGGAATAAAAACCATCAAGAGACATGAATAAGATAATCACCGCAGAAAGGGTGTCGCGCGACTGCACCGACAACTATGTATTTCAGCGTTCGCTGCTTGCCTACCACAAGGCGGCGGAGATCGTCAGCGGAGACATACTTGAAATAGGCACCGGTGAGGGATACGGCATAGAGTTGATCTCTCCGAAAGCTACCCGATTCATCACGCTCGACAAACATATTCCGGAAGAGCTGCATACGGGACACAACGTAGCGTTTTACGAGGCCGAGGTGCCGCCGATACCGATCGACAACAACAGTTTCGATTATGTGATCGCCTTCCAGGTCATCGAACATATAAAGAAGGACCTTGAGTTCGTCCGTGAAGTGAAACGCGTACTCCGCCCCAACGGGAAATTCATTGTTACGACGCCGAACGTATTGATGTCGCTTACGCGCAATCCGTGGCACGTACGCGAATACCACGCCGACGAGCTGAAAAACATTCTTGAATGCGAGTTCGACGAGGTTGAAGCTATGGGCGTATTCGGCAACAAGAAAGTGATGACCTACTACAACAAGAACAAGAAAAGCGTAGCACGCATAACCCGCTTGGACATACTCGACCTGCAGCACAGACTGCCCCGTTGGATGCTGCAATGGCCGTATGACATATTGAACCGGTTGAACCGCCGCTGGCTGTATGACGAAAACAAGACACTCACCTCGTCGATAAAGATGAGTGATTACTCCATCGGGCCCGTTGCCGACAACTGTTTCGACCTGTTCTACATTGCTACTAAAAAATAGATCAATCCATCAAATAAAACAAGGCGGGTGCTATGCACCCGCCTTGTTCATGCCTAATCATTGCGCTATTTAAGAACGCGCTCTATATATGCACTGTAATCCTTGACTACGGGCTTGTAATCATCTGTATCAAACAGCGGCGAAGATATGAGGTAATCAGCCGTAGAGCGATTCACTGCCGTAGGCACATTGTACAGCGTCGCCAGACGCAGCAATGCCTTGACATCGACATCATGAGGCTGGGCCGACATCGGATCCCAGAAAAACACCAGCGCATCGATTTCACCGCCGGCTATCAAGGATCCCAACTGCTGGTCACCGCCCAACGGTCCAGATTTGAGTTTCACAATATCCAGTTCCGGAAGCTCGTGAACGCCGGCGGCATCGCCATCACCGGAAATCTCCTCCTTATGCTCAAGGAGAGTCTTCTCGACCATTTTGCCGGTCGTACCGGTGCATATCAGACGATGTTCACGCAGTTTCATGCTGTTCCAATCGACCCATTCGGCCAAATCCCGTTTCATGTTGTCGTGTGCCACAAGGGCTACGGTCCTCATTCGTTTCATTCTCTTCAGTTGTTTTTATTGGTTACACAAATATAATACAAGGAGAGCGCAGGACAAAATAAAAAAATGTGAACTTTCAGTGTTGAGACCCGTCAGAAAAAGAACGGGGCCCATCTTGCGATGAGCCCCGTTTCCGAGAGTTATTACGAACCGAAATTATCGTAAAGGATATTTTCGGACGGTACACCAAGATTATCAAGCATCTTTAATACCGACGAAACCATCATCGGGGGTCCGCACATGAGATAGATGCAGCCTTCGGGTTCCTCGTGGTTCTTGAGGTAGTTCTCGTAAAGCACGTTGTGAACGAATCCTACCTTGTATGCTACGCCTGCGGCATCTGCCTCGGGATCCTGACGGTCCAGGGCGAGATGGAATGAGAAGTTGGGGAACTCGCGTTCAATTTCAGCATAGTCTTCAAGATAGAAGGCCTCCTTGAGCGAACGCGCTCCGTACCAGAACGATACCGGACGCTTCGTCTTCTCGGTCTTGAACAGATGCATGATGTGGCTTCGCATGGGGGCCATACCTGCACCACCACCGATGAATATGAGTTCCTGGTTGTCAGGCAGATTGTCGGGCAGGAAGAACTCTCCGTAAGGACCGGAGATCGTAACCTTGTCGCCCGGCTTGCGCGAGAAGATGTACGACGAGCAAATACCCGGGTTCACCTTCATGAAGCCGCCGTTAACCTTGTCGAACGGAGGAGTTGCGATACGAATGTTCAACATGATGATATTGCCCTCGGCCGGGTGATTGGCCATGGAGTATGCACGGAAAGTCTCCTCGGGATTCTTGGCAACAAGATCCCACATCTTGAACTTGTCCCAGTCGCCGCGATACTGCTCGTCGACGTCCATATCCGAGAACTTGATGGCGTCATACTTCGGAATATCTATCTGTATATAGCCACCACTGCGGAAGTTGAGACGCTCGCCCTCGGGAAGTTTTACAACGAACTCCTTGATGAAGGTCGAAACGTTGTGGTTCGAAACCACTTCGCACTCCCACTTCTTGACGCCGAGAACAGCTTCGGGAACCTTGATCTTCAGATTGTCCTTTACCTTGACCTGGCAACCGAGACGCCAGTGGTCCTTCTGCATCTTGCGCGAAATGAAACCGGTTTCGGTCGGCAGTATCTCACCGCCACCCTCAAGCACCTGGCACTTGCACATTCCGCACGAACCGCCGCCACCGCAAGCCGACGGCAGGAATACCTGATTGTTGGCGAGCGTAGCGAGCAGCGACGAACCGCTTTCTGTCTTGATTACGCGCTCACCATCGTTGATATCGATGGTCACGTCGCCCGAGGTAGTAAGTTTTGCCTTTGCAAAGAGAAGCAGCACCACCAGAACGAGCGTTACCACCAGAAAGGCAACAATCGAAACAATAATCGTTAATGTCATCTTTTTATCTCTTATTAAAGGTTGTTACAACTTGATACCCGAGAATATCAGGAATGCGATACCCATCAGGCCCGTAAGAATGAAAGCGATACCGGGACCCTTCAATGCAGCGGGAATATGCGAATAGGTAGTCTTCTCGCGGATTGCCGCCATCATGACGATAGCCAGCCACCAGCCCAGACCCGAACCGAATCCATATACGATCGACTGCCAGAATGAAGTGATCTCCATGGCTGCGACCTTCTGCTGCATGAAAAGCGAACCTCCCATGATCGCACAGTTAACTGCGATCAGCGGCAGGAAAATACCCAACTGGTTGTAGAGCGTCGGCGAGAACTTCTCGACAGCCATCTCGACCAACTGGGTGAACGAAGCGATAACCGCAATGAAGACGATGAACGACAGGAAGCTCAGGTCTACACCTTCGACAAGAGCGTCGGCCTTAAGAACATACTCGTTGAGCAGGTAGTTCAGAGGCACGGTCATCGTCATTACGAACGTTACGGCCAAACCGAGGCCGAGTGCCGTCTTCACGCTCTTCGATACGGCGATGTACGAACACATGCCGAAGAAGAAAGCGAAGACCATGTTGTCGATAAAGATCGACCTTATGAATATATTCAATGATTCCATACCTTACCTCCTATTTTTCCTGCAAGTCCTTGTTGTAAGAACGGTGAATCCATATTATGCAACCCACGATGATCAGGGCCATCGGCGGAAGCAGCATCAAGCCGTTGTTGGAGTAGAAACCGCCGTTGGCAGCATACCAGCTCTCGGGAATGACCTGATAACCGAACAACTGACCCGAACCGAAGAGTTCGCGTATGAATGCTATGATTATCAATATGGCCGAATATCCGAGACCGTTGCCAATACCGTCGAGGAACGAAGCCCAGGGCTTGTTACCGAGAGCGAATGCCTCGACACGACCCATAATTATACAGTTGGTGATGATCAGACCCACGTAAACCGACAACTGCTTCGAGACGTCGTAAACGTAAGCTTTCAGGAACTGGTCGACAACGATTACCAAAGCGGCGATTACGACCAGCTGGACGATGATGCGGATACGCGAAGGCACGCCTTTGCGCAAGAGCGACATCACGAGGTTCGAAAATGCCGTAACGACCAGAACCGACAGACCCATGACGATGGCCGGCTTGAGCTTCACTGTTACGGCAAGCGAAGAACAGATACCCAGAATCTGAACGATAACAGGGTTATTTGCGCTCAGAGGGCCTGTCAGATACTTCAAATTCTTAACATTACTCATTGTTCTCTACATTTTGCTCGTTAGACACCTCTGCCGCATCTGTAGCGGTTGCTTCATCGGCAGCATTCTCGGCAGCTACTACTTCGAAGAAGGGAAGATAGTTCTTCAGGCAGTCGTAAAGCATGGCGCTTACGCCGTCCGAAGTCTTGGTACCGCCCGTAATGGCATCTACTTCGTGTACGAAGTTTTCATCTTCGGGTTTGGCGCCGCCCTTCTTGAGTTTGATGGAGACGAAATCCTTGCCTTCGAAGATCTTCTTGCCTACATACTGAGCCTGGTGCTGGTCGGTAGCGATCTCTGCACCCAGACCCGGAGTTTCACCCTTGTGGTCAAGAACGATACCTGCCACGGTGTTCATGTCGGCCTCGAGAGCCACATAACCCCAGATAACGTCCCACAGGCCCTGTCCTATAACAGGCAGTACGTAGCGGCCGTCAGCCGAACGGAATACGGGATATTTGTTTGCTGCGAACGCGTCCTTGAGATAGAAGAGCATATCCAATGCCTGCTCGGGAGTGACATCGGTTATGGTCTGTCCGTTCTCATCTACGGCATACGCCGTAATGAACTCTTCGTAATTTTTGGTCACAGCGCCATTGGCATCGACCTCACCCAGCGATTTGAGAATCGCGTTCTTCTTCTCGTTGAGGACGTTCTCATTCTGGCGCTTCTGCAACGACAGCGCAGTAAACGCAAGCAACGTAGCCACGATAACGACCATAACGGTCGAATAAAGTATTATGTACCAGTTGCTGTTCTTGTCGATGCCTCCGCCGCTGATGAGCTCGAACTCCGAAGCGGGAGCCTGACAAACCGGGCACTTCTCGGGAGCCTTGTTGCCCTCGTGAATGTATCCGCAAACTTTACATCTGAATTTCTTAGTTGCCATACTCTCCTACTTTTTTGCAAGTTTAACACGGTTGTTCCTGCGGCGGATATTGGCCTCGACCACGCAGTAGTCGATCAGCGGAGCCAGCGCATTCATGAACAATATCGAGAGCATCATGCCTTCGGGATAAGCCGGATTGATCACACGCGTCATAACTGCGAGTATACCGACCATGAATCCGTAGATATATTTGCCCGTATTGGTCTGAGCCGAGGTTACGGGATCGGTAGCCATGAAGACCGCACCGAAAGCGAAACCGCCGACAATAAGGTGCTGCCATGCGGGGATCTGCATGTAGGGAGTAGCACCGATAAGATTGAATACGAGTCCCATAACCAGACCGCCGGCAAATACGCTCAACATCGTACGCCACGAAGCGATACCCGTGAAGAGCAGTATTACGGCACCGATCAATATGGCCAGCGTAGAGGTCTCGCCGAAGCTTCCGGGAATGAATCCGAGGAAAGCGTCAAGGTTCGAGAACGACATTGCGCCGGTCGTGCTGAGCTGCTCGAGAGCCGTAGCGCCCGATACGCCGTCCACCTGCGCACCCATCATCGTCCAGTTTGAGAACCACACCTGCTCACCCGACATCGAGGGAGTGAAGGCGAAGAATACGAACGCACGTGCAACGAGTGCGGGATTGAAGACGTTCATACCGGTTCCGCCGAATACCTCCTTGCCGAATACTACGGCGAAAGCGGTACCGAGGGCAACCATCCAGAGCGGCGTGCTCACAGGCATGACCATCGGAATGAGCAGACCCGTTACGAGGAAACCTTCGTTTACCTCATGCTTGCGAGCCTGCGCAAAGCCGAATTCTATCGCAAGACCTACGATATACGAGGTTGCGACCATCGGCAGAATGCGGACAAGACCGTAGAAGAATGCAGTCCAGCCTGCAAGGCCAACCAGATGGCCCGTATTGTAACAACCGAACAGGAATGCCGGCAGCAACGCTATTACGACCGTGATCATCGTACGCTTCATATCGTTGCAGTCACGGATATGTGCGCCTTTTGTCGTAGTCGTGTTGGGTACGAAAAGGAATGTTTCGAAAGCCTCGAACGTCGAGCCGAGGAAGCTGAGCTTGCCGCCTTCGGAGAATGTCGGTTTTATCTTGTCTACAAAGTTACGTAATCCGCTCATTATTCGCCCTCCTTAATCATTAAGTTAATACCGTTGCGGATAATCTGCTGCATTTCGATCTTCGAGGGATCGACGAATTCGCACAATGCGAAATCCTCCTCGACAACTTCGTAGATGCCCAGGTTCTCCATTTTGTCAATGTCTTCGGCAAGGATAGCCTTCAACAGATATGTCGGATAGATGTCCATCGGAAGGTACTGCTCATAAAGGCCCGTAACCACAAACGGACGCTCGCCGCCGTTGAGGTTCGTATCGAGATTGTAAACCTTCTTGGGGCAGAGCCACGAGAAATATGCACGCGACACCGAGAATTTGTTGAAACGCGGCATGAGCCAGCCGAGAGTCTCGTAATGGTTGCCTTCGGGGATAACGCTCAACATGTTCGCATAGAAGTTGATGTATCCGTCGATGTCGCTCTTGACACCCGAAAGCACATTACCGGAAATAATACGTACGCTCTGGCCCTCACCCTGCTTCTGGATATTGCCCTTGAGGATCGAAGCTATGGGAGCGCCGTTGATTATACGGTAATACTGCGCATGCATCACTTCCGAACCTACTACCGCAATGGTTTTGGACATGTCGACCTTACCCTCGTTGAAGAAGCGGCCGATGATGGCGACGTCCTGAATGTTGACGGTCCATACGCGCTCACCCTTGTTGATGGGGTCGATGTGGTGGATCTGCACTCCGACATTGCCTACCGGGTGCTTGCCTGCAAACGTATGCAGCTCGACGCCCTTGTAGAATGCGGCATCGCCTTCGGCGTTCGCGCGTACCGAAAGGTGAACCTTGCCGTCGGTAAGTTTGCCGAGAACGGCCAGACCCTTCTGTATATTGTTCTTCTCCGCACCGAGAATGTAGTTGTAGTCCGGAGCAAGAGGAGCGCTGTCGAATGCCGACACGAAAATTGCCTTGGGCTTGTCCGACGGATTGGCGATAATGCCATACGGACGCTGAATGATCATTGCCCACAATCCCGACTTGAGCAACAAGGCGACTACATCTTCACGGCCGGCTTTAGCCAGATCGGGGATCTCGAACTCCTCGTAAGACTGTTTGGCATCGGCAGCGACGACAACGTTGAGAATACGACGTTTTTCCCCGCGATTGACAGCCGAAACGGTACCGCTGACAGGAGAAGTGAAGAGCACACGCTCGTCGGACTTGTTGAAAAACAACGGAGTTCCGGCCTTCACCTTGTCGCCCACCTTAACCAACAGCTTGGGAGTGACGCCTTCGAAATCCAGAGGAGAGACTGCGTATTCCGAAGCCATCGGCAATTGCGTCGATATCTTCTCAGCCTTACCCTGAAGATTTACGTCTAAACCCTTACGTAGTTTGATGATTTTCGACATTGTTATGAATATTTTTGTTTGAGTAATAATTAGTTGTTAACTATTTTCGAAAATGACGTGCAAATATACTATTTGTTTTGCAGACTACAATACAATCTGCAACTATTTTTCGCAATAAAATTAAATATTATAAATTTGTACCCGAAAGTCGCGTATGGCAAAATTCGTAAACATACACACGCACCGTCCAACCGGGAATGCGATAGAGCCGACATCGGCGGGAATCCACCCGTGGCATGTCGGGGAAGGCTCTGCTGCCGAGGCGTTGCCGGACATAGACGAAACCGACGCAATAGGCGAAACGGGGCTCGATTTCGCATGCGACAGCGACAGGGCCAGACAGGCCGAAGCCTTCGAATGGCAGCTGCGGCTTGCCGAGCAGACCGACAAGCCGGTAGTCATACACTGTGTCAGGGCATTCGAACCTGTCATGGACGAATTGTCGCGCCACAGCCTGCGGGCCGTGATATTCCACGGATTCATCGGTTCTCCGGAACAGGCCGCGAGGGCTCTGGAACGGGGATATTACCTGTCGTTCGGCGAGCGGACGTTCACTTCGCCCAAAACCGTCGAGGCCATGAAGCGCACCCCGTTGCGGCAGATGTTTCTCGAAACGGACGACGCTCCCGTCGGCATCGGGGAGATATACGGCAAAGCAGCCGCCCTGCTGGGCATTGGCGTAGAGGAATTGCGCGAAGCGATATTCGGGAACTATGAAAAAGTCTTTGGCAAACGATGAACAACTGGCTTGAACGGACACAACTGTTGCTCGGTGACGAAAAATGCGCGACGTTGCGCAATGCCAACGTCGTGGTCGTCGGGCTCGGCGGCGTAGGAGCATATGCGGCCGAGATGATTGCACGTGCAGGCGTCGGCCGCATGACCATAGCCGATGCCGACACCGTAAGCGAAAGCAATATAAACCGTCAGCTGATCGCGCTGCACTCGACCGTCGGGAGGCCCAAGGCCGAACTTATGGCCGAACGCCTACGGGACATCAATCCCGAAATCGAACTCACGGTCGTCAACCGTTACATCAAGGACGAAGAGACATATACGCTGCTCGATTCGGCGCATTTCGACTATGCGGTCGATGCCATCGACACGCTCTCGCCCAAGCTGGCATTCATCAAGGGGTGCATCGACCGCGGCATTCCGGTTGTCAGCTCCATGGGAGCCGGTGCCAAGACCGACCCCACGCAGATGGAGATCGCCGACATATCGAAGACGCACCACTGCCCGCTGGCACACATGCTCCGCAAGCGGTTGCACAAAATCGGCATACGCAGCGGTTTTCAGGCCGTATTTTCGCCAGAGCCCATACGCGAGGGGGCGATGATACTGTGCGAGGAGCAGAACAAGAAATCGAACGTCGGAACCATATCCTACATACCGGCCATGTTCGGCATAGGCTGTGCATCGGTAGTGATAAGGGACCTGATCGGAGAACTGAATACAAACAAAAAATAGACAGCCATGAAACCAAACATCGTTTTTCTGGACGAGTATTCGATATGCGGACGCGACATGACGTCCGTCAAGGAGCTCGGCAACTACACCGCATACGACAATACTCTGCCCGAACAGGTAGTCGAGCGATGTACCGACGCCGACATAGTCATTTCCAACAAGGTGGTACTCGATGCCGAAAAACTTAAACAGCTGCCGCGTTTGCGGCTGATATGCGTGGCTGCCACCGGCATGAACAACGTCGACCTCGAAGCGGCGGCTTCGCTCGGCATAGAGGTCCGCAACGCGGTCGGATATTCGACCTATTCGGTCGCCGAGACCACCATATGCTCGGCATTGTCGCTGCTGCGCGAGGTTGTATATTACGACCGATATTTCAAGAGCGGTGAATATTCGGCATCGGGACGCATGTTCTGTTTCGACAGGCCGACGGCCCAGATACGCGGCAAGAACTGGGGTATCATAGGGTTGGGTAATATCGGCCGTGAAGTCGCACGTCTGGCCACGGCATTCGGCTGCGACGTACGTTATTTCTCGACCTCCGGAACGACACGCAAGGAGGAGTACCCTGCCGTCGGGCTCGATGAGTTGTTGGGCTGGGCCGACATTTTGTCGATACACTGTCCGCTCAACGGGCGGACACGTAACCTCATAGGCCGCAACGAACTCGACAAGATGAAGCGTTCGGCCATAATCATCAATGTCGCCCGAGGCGGCATAATCGACGAGCAGGCGCTCGCCGAAGCACTCGACGCTGACAAAATACGGGGTGCGGCCCTCGACGTCTTCACCAGCGAACCGATAAATCCGGATTCGCCGCTGCTGAAGATCGTAGACCCATGCAAGCTGCTTGCATCACCGCACAACGCATGGTCCACGGTGGAAGCCATAGACCGTCTGATCGGGTGCGTAGCAAACAACATACGCGAATATTTAAACAACCTGTAGACATTGATTTACAATAACATTCTCGAAACCATAGGTTCTACGCCCATGGTTCGCATAAACAAACTGCTGTCCAAACCGGGAGTAAACATATACGCCAAACTCGAAGGCTTCAACCCCACAGGCAGCATCAAGGACCGCATAGCGGTCAAGATGGTCGAGAAGGCCGAAGCGGACGGGCTGCTCACTCCCGGCAAAACCATCATCGAACCGACATCGGGCAATACGGGCATAGGCCTGGCCATCGCCGGTATCGTAAAGGGATATCCCGTAGAGATCGTCATGAGTTCGGCCGTATCGATCGAGCGACGCAAGATCATACGTTCATACGGCGGCAAGGTGATACTTACGCCTGCCGATCAGGGGACGGACGGGGCAATACGCAAGGCCCGTGAGCTTGTCGCCGCCAATCCCGACAAGTACTACATGCCTGACCAGTTTGCCAATGCCTGCAACTATCTGGCCCACTATGAAAATACAGCCATCGAGATATGGCAGCAGACCGAAGGCAAAATAGACTATCTCGTATGTGCAGTCGGCACATCGGGCACATTGATGGGATTGTCACGTTTTCTCAAGGCCATGAAACCCGACATCAAGGTCATTTGCGCCCACCCTACCCGCGGCCATTACATTCAGGGTCTCAAGAACATGGAGGAGGCCATCGTGCCCAAGATATATGATCCGTCACGCATAGACGTACAGGAGTTCGTCGAAAGCGAGGAGGCCATACACATGGCCCGGCGCATAATTGCCGAGGAGGGCATTTTTGCCGGCATGAGCAGCGGTGCGGCAATGCTGGCGGCGCTCCGTACGGCGGAACGCATCGACAGCGGCAATATCGTTGTGGTCTTTCCGGACAGGGCGGAGAAATACCTTAGCACAAGCATGTTCGACGACGTGGAAGAATAAAAGGACACATCGGTGAATAAAGCAGTCATGCCTCCCTGCACAGGGAGGCATGCTTATATATGGCCACAAAAAAAGAGAGGTGAAGCCAAAAATGGTACCACCTCTCATGTAACTTGTCTATAATCGCCCCTTGTGGAGAATACGAGATTCGAACTCGTGACCTCTTGCATGCCATGCAAGCGCTCTAGCCAGCTGAGCTAATCCCCCGTTTCGGGTGCGAAGATAGCAATTGTTTTTAAATCTGCAAACTCCGCACCCTTAAAATTCACACGCCGATGTCAAAAAGCGTGTTTATTACTTCATTTCGACAAGTGCGTGGCCCGTCATCTCGGCAGGCTGAGGCACACCCATCAACTTCAGAACCGTAGGAGCCACATCGGCCAGGATTCCGTCCTCGACAGCCTTCACGCGGTCCGAAACCACAACAATGGGCACCGGATTGAGCGAGTGGGCCGTGTTGGGGGTACCGTCCTCATTGACAGCGTGGTCGGCATTTCCGTGGTCGGCAATCATCACAACCTCGTAACCGTTGCGCTTTGCAGCCTCTACCACCTTCTCGACGCATTTGTCAACAGCCTTGACAGCCTTTACGATGGCCTCGTATACACCTGTATGGCCGACCATGTCGCCGTTTGCAAAGTTGAGACATATGAAGTCGTATTTCTGCGTATCGAGCGCAGCAGCCAGTTTGTCGGCAACCTCGTACGCACTCATCTCGGGCTGCAGGTCATACGTTGCCACTTTGGGCGATGCAACGAGAATGCGGTCTTCACCGGCGAACTTCTCTTCACGACCGCCATTGAGGAAGAAGGTCACGTGAGCATACTTTTCGGTCTCTGCTATGCGGAGCTGCTCCAGTCCGAGCGACGAAACGTACTCGCCGATGGTATTGGCGACATTCTCCTTGTCGAAGAGTATGTGCAGGCCCTTGAAGTTGGCATCGTACGGGGTCATGCAGCAATAATAGAGCGGCATCGTATGCATACCCAGCTCCGGCATGTCCTCCTGCGTCAACGCAACGGTAATCTCGCGTGCACGGTCGTTACGGTAGTTGAAGAATATCACCATATCTTCGGGTTTGATCGTGCCTATGGCGTTACCCTCTGCATCTACGGCAACTATCGGCTTTACAAACTCGTCGGTTACACCTTCGTCATACGACTTCTGCATGGCTGCCACCATATCGGTAGCCTTCTCTCCGACACCGTTCACAAGCTGGTCGTACGCCACCTTGACACGCTCCCAACGCTTGTCGCGGTCCATTGCATAGTAACGGCCGATGATCGAGGCAATCTTGCCGGTCGAAGCAGCCATGTGCTTCTCCAGATCCGCAATAAAGCCCTTACCGCTCTTGGGGTCAGTATCACGGCCGTCCATGAAGCAGTGTACGAATGTATTCTCTATGCCGTAATGTTTCGATATCTCGCACAACTTGTAGAGATGGTCTATCGACGAATGCACGCCGCCGTCCGAAACAAGCCCCATGAAGTGCACGTTCACGCCCTTCGACTTCGCGTATTCGAACGCCTTGACGATTTCGGGGTTCTGAAGGATCGAGTTGTCGGCACATGCGCGGTTGATCTTCACAAGATCCTGATATACCACACGGCCGGCGCCGATATTGAGGTGTCCCACCTCCGAATTGCCCATCTGACCGTTGGGCAGACCCACATTCTCGCCATCGGTGCGCAGGTGCGCATGGGGATAGTGCGAGGTCATGTTCGAGATGTATTCGGGGTGAACGGTATAGATGACATCGGAAGACGTATGGTCTCCATCGCCCCAACCGTCCAGAATCATTAACAGAACTTTCTGATTTGCCATAATTATACTATTTTAATTTTCCCATTATCAGTTCCACAGCCTTGTCGATGGCTTTTTGCAGACCGTCGGGGTTCTTTCCGCCGGCAGTAGCGAAGAACGCCTGGCCGCCTCCGCCGCCGGCAATCTCCTTGGCGGCTTCGCGTACGACAGCTCCGGCATTTACTCCGGCTGCGACGATGTCATCGCCCAGCATTACGACCAGCGACGGTTTGTCACCGCATGACGAGCCGACGACAAGCACGAGTTTCGGAGAGTGAGCACGCAAATTGTAAGCCAGGTCCTTGATGAAATCCATCTGTTTGTCCGACTGCATGCTTATAAGCAGAACTCCGTTGCGCTCGGGGACATTCTTCACGAGTTTGTCCGCCAATGCGGCAATCTGCTCACGGCGCATCTCCTCAACCTCATGACGCAACGACTCGTTGTTCTCGACGAGTTTCTTGATGGCCGGCAGTATCTGCGAATTGTTGAGGCACTCGCCGATGTTGCGCATCGTATCCTCGGCCGCATACATCAGATCCTCGGCCGCTGCGCCCGTAACGGCTTCGATACGCCTTACGCCTGCCGAAATGGCACTCTCGTTCAATATGCGGAATATGCCGATATTTCCCGTAGCACTCGTATGCGTACCGCCGCAGAGCTCAACCGAAGTGCCGAACCTGACCATACGGACACGGTCGCCGTACTTCTCACCGAAGAGCATCATGGCGCCGCACTTTTCGGCCTCCTCCTTCGTGGCGTTGCGGTTCTCCTCAAGAGGATAGTTCGCGCGTATGGCACGGTTCACCAAACGCTCTACCTCACGAAGTTCTTCCAACGTCACCTTCTGGAAGTGCGAGAAGTCGAATCGCAGGTATCCCGGCGTAACGAGCGAGCCTTTCTGCTCGACATGGTTGCCCAGCACCTTGCGCAAAGCCTCGTGCATGAGGTGTGTTGCAGTATGGTTGTTGGCCGCAGCCTGACGTTTCTCGGCATCGACAACAGCCGTGAACTCGGCTGCGGGATCCGACGGCATCTTGTCGACTATATGTATGATCAGTCCGTTTTCCTTCTCCGTAGCGACAATATTGATACGTTCGCCATTGCTCTCGATATATCCCGTATCGCCGACCTGACCGCCCGAATTGCCATAGAACGGCGTACGGTCGAATACAAGCTGATATGAAGTCTTGCCCTTGGTCGAGACCTTGCGGTAACGGGTAATTCTGACATTTGCAGTCAGGGTATCGTATCCGATGAACTCGCTCTGCTCTACGGGCATGATCTCCACCCAGTCGTCGGTATCCACGGCCGAAGCGTTGCGCGAACGCTCCTTCTGGGCCTGCAACTCCACGTTGAATGCCTCAAGATCTACACCCATACCCTGTTCACGGGCTATAAGTTCGGTAAGGTCTATAGGGAATCCGTAAGTATCGTACAGAAGGAAAGCCTCCTTACCGGATATTTCGCTGCGTCCGTTCTTCTTCGACTCCCTGATAACACCGTCGAGAAGGTTTATGCCCGTGGCAAGGGTACGCAGGAATGCGGCCTCTTCCTCCTCGATCACACGCTCGATCAGGGTCTGCTGGGCCTTCAGTTCGGGGAACTGTCCGCCCATCTGCTCCACGAGCGTAACTACCAGTTTGCAGATGAATGGTTCGTTGAAACCGAGGTATGTATATCCGTAACGAACGGCACGGCGCAGGATACGGCGTATGACATAGCCTGCCTTGACGTTCGACGGAAGCTGTCCGTCAGCTATCGAAAAGGCTATGGCACGCAGGTGGTCGGCTATAACGCGCATTGCCACGTCCGTATTTTCATCTTCGCCGTAGCGTTTTCCCGACATGGCCGATATGCGCTGTATCATCGGCTGGAATACGTCGGTGTCATAATTGGACTTCTTTCCCTGAAGAATCATGCAGAGACGCTCGAAGCCCATGCCCGTATCGACATTCTTCGCAGGCAGCGGTTCGAGCGAGCCGTTAGCCTTGCGGTTGAACTGCATGAACACGAGGTTCCATATCTCAATCACCTGCGGGTGACCGGCATTCACCATCTCACGGCCAGGGATTTTGGCTATTTCGGCCTCGTCGCGCAAGTCGAAATGGATCTCGCTGCACGGGCCGCACGGTCCCGTTTCGCCCATCTCCCAGAAATTGTCGTGCTTGTTGCCGCGGATTATATGATCATCAGGGAGGAACTGGCTCCAATATCCGTAAGCCTCGCTGTCGAACGGCACGCCGTCCTCGTCACTTCCCTCAAAGACGGTTGCATACATGCGCTCCTTGGGCAGTCCGTACACCTCGGTCAAAAGTTCCCAGGCCCACGAAATGGCCTCCTTCTTGAAATAATCGCCATACGACCAGTTGCCGAGCATCTCGAACATCGTATGGTGATACGTATCATGACCTACCTCTTCCAGGTCGTTGTGCTTGCCCGACACGCGCAGACATTTCTGCGTATCGGCAACACGCGGATACTTGCGGGGGGCATTGCCCAGAAATATATCCTTGAACTGGTTCATACCGGCGTTGGTGAACATCAGCGTCGGGTCGTTTTTTACGACCATCGGTGCCGACGGCACGATGGTATGTCCCTTGCCCGCAAAGAAATCGAGGAAGGCCTGTCTGATTTTATTCGACTCCATATATACTTGTAAAGCTAATTTTCCCGTTATTCCAATCAGGTTGCAAAAATACATATTTTAACTAAATTTGCATCACCAAAACATGGTAATTTTCAAGTATGGTACGAAAAGCAAAGTACAAAGCGCAAAATGCGGCCCCGTATGAAAACGATGCCGTAACATACCGTTTGCGCATGTACACGCTGCTGCGTAAAATCCTCATAGGATTCATACTCGTATCGCTTGTAAACTTTGCATTCTCGTATCTGTTCTATACGCCCAAGATGTACCGCATACACAGCGAAAACCGTGAAATGGTACTGAAATACGCGATCATGAACAACAAGATACGCGTCGCCCAGCGCAAACTCGACGAAATACGCCACCGCGACAACATGGTCTACCGTGCTCTTTTCTCGTCGGACACCACCCACCTTGTACCCGAACCGTATCCCGACAGCAAGTATGCCTACATGCTGGGAGACGAATACTCGACGGTGATGACCGACACGTGGAAGGCCATGGACAAACTCGCCCAGCAGATATACCTTGAGTCGGTGTCGTTCGACGAACTGCAGATCCTCGCGAAGAACAAGGAGAGCCTCTCATCGGCCATTCCCGCCATTTGGCCCATAGACCGCCTGCAGCTAAAGGCCCTGTATTCGTTCGGCATGCGAATGCACCCGATATACAAGACACGCAAGTTCCACAAAGGGGTCGACATGGCATGCGACGTCGGCGTACCGGTATATGCCTCCGGCGACGCCGTAGTCGAAAAGACCGATTTGGGACAACGGCGCGTGGGCTACGGCAAGCAGATACTGCTGAACCACGAATTCGGATACAAGACCCGTTACGCGCACCTGAGCAAGATACTCGTCGAGCCCGGGCAGAAGGTCACGCGCGGGCAGATCATAGGGGAAGTGGGGTCCACGGGAGGAAGCACCGGACCGCACCTGCACTACGAAGTCATACACATGGGCCAGGTGGTGAATCCGGTCAACTACTTCAACAAGAACATGACCGTGGACGAATACCGCAAGCTCATGGAGGAGATCAAGGACAGCGACCTCGAGGTCGAATAGCATACATGGCATGACCAGAGAAGAGAAAAAGGCGAAACTGCTGAAATACAAGACCCGCAAGCAACGGTTCATACGCATAACGACACAGTTTTTCGTGTGGTTGGGCGTTGCCGTCATATACTATATCGGGTTCTCCGTATTTTTCGACACCCCCGTCGAGTACGAACTCAAGCATTCGACGGACATGATGCGCGAGGAGTATGACCGTCTGTCGGCACGTTACGACTCGCTGTCGCTGGTACTCGACAATGTCATCGAACGCGACCGCAACGTATTCAACATACTGTTCGAATCCACCCCCTATGAACTCGACTCCGAATTCGAAAGCGAACGGCTGGCACTGCACGAGAAACTTCTGGCCAGGTCGAGCCGGCAACTGCGGCGACAACTCGATTCCAAGGTGGCGGAGATGCAGAAAAAGATGGCCGTACTGGAGGAATCGCACGAACAACTGCACCGCGAGATCGAGAAATGCGGCAAAGGACTGAACAACATACCCTCGATCCAACCCGTAATCAACAGCCAGCTTACGCTGCTGACCGCCGGATACGGCACACTGATGCACCCATTCTACCGCACACTGCAGTCGCACCAGGGCGTAGACTATACCGTACCCGAGGGTTCGAGCGTATTCGCCACGGCCGACGGCATCGTCAAGGAGGTTTCGGGGCGCAACTCCACATTCGGGCAGAACATAGTCATCGACCACGGCAACGGCTATCTCACGCAATACTGCCACCTATCGGCGTCGAAAGTACGCAAGGGACAGCGCGTACGCCGCGGCGACATCATAGCGCTTTCGGGCAACTCCGGTCTTTCGCTCTCGCCGCACCTGCACTACGAGGTCAGATACGAAGGCATGAGAGTCGACCCGATACACTACTTTTTCATGGAACTCACGCCCGACGAATACCGGCGGATAATCAAGATATCGCAATCGGGCATGCAATCATTCGACTGACACCGCACCATGCTGATAAAACTGCTGCTGCTTGATTTCGACGGCACTCTTGCCGACACTCGCCGTGCCAATACACTCGCCTACATCGACGCCCTGGCCGAAGAGGGATACACGCTCGACGAAGAGACATACGTACGTAAATATTTCGGATTACGCTGTCCGGAATTCCTCAGGGACATAGGCTTTACCGCTCCCGCCGACATCGAACGCATACGCCGGCGCAAAATAGAGCTCTACCCTTCGCATTTCGATACGGTCAGCCTCAACAGGCCGTTATGGGAGTTCGTCTGCGACTTCCGGCGCAAAGGAGGACGGGCATGGGTTGTTTCGACCGGACATGCCGACAACGTATCCAATGCGATGAGACACCTCGGCATCGCCGATGGTTTCGACGGCATAGTTACCGGCGACATGGTCGAACGTTCCAAGCCGGCGCCGGACTGTTTCCTGCGCGTTATGGAGATCGAGGGCGTGAAGCCCGGGGAGACACTCATATTCGAGGATTCGGCCACAGGTCTCGAAGCGGCAAGACGCAGCGGTGCACCATATATCAAGGTCACCCTGTAACGGCAGCTACTCCCTTCCGCAAATCTTCCTGTAGTCGCAATAACGGCACGCCTTGACGTCGTCGCACTGACGGAATGGCACCGACGTGTCGAAGAGTTCGGACAGTTTCTCCGCGACAAGGGCCTCGAACTCCTCCATGTATTGCGAATACATCGCTCCCAACGTCTTGTGTTCCCTGTCTTCGAGCAACGGCGAATACTCCCTGTCATGCATGGCCCGGAGATAATACAATGCCGGACGCACGTCGTCGGCAGAGGAGTGATACTGCATCATGGCATAGAGCATCGTCTTGACTATATTTGATATCCGGTCACCCGGGGCACCGTTGAACAGCGAATCGAGACCTTTGTAATCGAGATGCTTGCCTCCGGTCTTGTAGTCAATTATCCTCATGGAACCGTCTGCCATACGGTCTATGCGGTCCGCACGCCCCTCGAAGCGGACATTCATCTTACGACCGTTTGATTCGAACGGGAAATCGTATGCCACCGCAGTTTCAAGGCTGTCGACCGTGAAGTCATCATGCGCGGCATCATACTCGAGCAGATTGCGAAGGTAACGCATCACGACATTGCGCACGAGCATGAGATCGCCGCCATAATCGTCGGCCGTGGCCGTTTCGTCGTTCAGATATTCATGGTTGATCGCCTCGTCCACGGTCCTGGCAATGTTGTCGTCAGCTGACGCCTTGCGCAAAATCGCTCCCGGTCTGAACATGCCCCTGACCGGTGCGTACAGTTTCTCGGCAGCATAGTGGAATATGTTTCCCAATATGCGGTCGTCCACCGTATCCTCGATCTCCTCGACGGGACGTATGCCCGCAACCGCCGCAAAATAGAACTTCAGCGGACAATCGACATACAGCGAGAATGCCGTAGGCGACAACTTGGCCGAAGCACCGGGATTCAGATAGCGGTTCATGGCATCGAGCATCACGCCGCTCTTCTCAACGACTACGGGCGCGTTTTCCGGGCGGCAGACATCGACGCCCACCTCCACATGCCTGATATCGAAACCTGTTTCATATTCAAGCTGCCGTATGTAGCGGCTCGGCTCGCCCGTACTCTTCTCGTCGGCATGCGAGCAGTATACCATGCAGAGCTTTTCGCAACGCTGTATCAGGCGGTAAAAATAGTATGCATACACACCCTCGTGGTGTTCCGGCGTCGGCATGCCGTATGCGAATCGCAGGTTGTATGGCACGAACGATGATTGCGCCACGTGATTCCCGGGGAAATTGTCATCGTTCATCGACAACAGAATCACATTGCGGAAATCGAGGTTGCGCGTTTCGAGTATTCCCATTACCTGCACACCTTCGAGCGGTTCGCCCTCGAACGGAATGCGGACCGTCTGCATATGCCTGCGCAACAGCGACACATATACAGGCAATGTCACATCAATATCGCAATCATTGAGCGAGTTGCGTAATTTGGCTACATTCTCGGCCACTACGGCGAGATACTCCGTACGACGTGACGCGTCCGACTTGTCATAAGGTACAATGGCTATCGCCTCCACCGCTTCAAGCAGATAGTCCGAAAGGTTTTCCCAGCTGTCGGCCGGCCGGAAGAGTTTCGACAGCAGAGCGCCGTCGGACAGGATATCGGCAGCTACCGCCACCTTGCGGTTTTTGCGCACCGTCTCCAGCAGGCCGGTTATCTTCACAGGGTCGGCATCGGCAACGTACGGGTGCGACAACAGACCAACCACGTCCGAATGGTAAAAATAGAGAGCCCCGCTTTTACGGTCGGTACGTTTGTGTTTCTGCAGTTCGACAAGCAGTTCGACAAGCGAATATGCCAACGTAGACTTCAGCGGATATCCCATCGTGACATTGACCTTGCCCACACTCGCCGGCAGTGAGTGCAACAACGGTTCAAGCAGGTTCTCGTCTGTCAGGACTATCGCCGTCTCCTTGTCAAGAGGCCCCGCGGCCGAGAGTTCCTCCAGGACCAACGCCACATACTTGCACTGCAGCACGTTCGACGCAGCCGACACGGCAGAAATATCGGATATGTTGCAGAAATGGTCATGCGACACGACGTCCCGCGGAGGGAACATCTTCAGATTCTCCCTCACGAACATGCCGGCCTCCTGTTCCGTCCCGTTGACATAATAGGAGTCGTAATCCCAGTAGAAATCGACATCGGCCACCGAGGCCAGATACTTGAACAGGCGTTTCTCGCATGACGACAAGGCATTGAACCCGGCAATCACATAATGCCTCTTCCGTTTCGGGCAGGCCGTCCCGTCGGCAATACGGTCGACGGCCGTACGGTACATGCGGCCGGAATAGGCAATGCCGAGTTCCGACAGCCTATCGCCGAATTCGTGATATATGGGAGCAAGGCTGCGCCACAGGTCGAGAAACCTGCGTTTCTCTGCCGACAGTTCAGACCCGTCCGTGAAGTTCTTCCAGAATGACACGATCCTGAGCTGTTCGGGTGTCAGATATGAAATGTCAGCTTCAATCTCCTTGATGTCAGCCACATTCCGGAAAAGCCTGTCGGCATCTATCATATACTTGTCGACCGTATCGAAATCAGCCAGGAGCATGTCGCCCCAGAAATAGAAACGGTCGAACGATTCATCGTGGTGCCGCGAATAGACTTTGTAGAGTTCGGTGAGGAGCCTGATGCGGTCCCCGGTCACCAAACCCGAAAGTTCGCCCATAAGGTCATCGACCGTCAGCCATTCGGGCTGCCAGAGCGGACGTTCGGCGACCGATGCAAGTGCATCGAGGAAGAAAATACGCGCACGGCGCGAAGGGAACACTATCGACAACGACGACATGTCGTCGCCGTAGCGGTCATAGAGCCGTCCGGCCACTTCTGAAAGGAATGTCTGCATCGGCATGTATTACTGTTCGACAATCTGCGTTATCTCACCGCCGAACAGGGACGAATAGGTCCTCATTATCGCGGGATTGCCCTTGTATGACACTTTTGCAGATGTAGATGTTTCGGCTTCAAGACGTTCGGAGACGGCTATGGAGACCTCGGCACCGTGCGACGCACCGATTATCGATGACACGGTCGAGAAGTTGGACGCATCGAATTTTGCCGTCGATATGTTCAGACGCATGTAACGCGCCTCGCCCGTCAGCACAACGCTGCTCTTGCCCGTAACCTCGGCCTGCAGATCGAGAACCCGGATCTCGGCGTTGAGATTGGCCCCGCCGGAGACTTCAATGTCGAACATCTTGGCTTCGAACGGATTATCGAACGACACGTCTGCCGCAACGGCCACAAGCCCCTTTATTTCGGGATAATATATCGTAACTTCGGTAATGGTCGCTCTTTTGGGGTCGATGCTCTCTTCCACATTCAGAGTACCCTTCTTGTCCACCTCGACCTTGAAACGCGTTGTCGTCGAGCCTTTGGTATCGTAAACTATTTTGGGACCGTCCTCGCCGGATATCTTCACAAGACGCACCTGCATCTTACCGTTGATATATATCCTGTCAAAGGATCCGAGCCATTCGGTATGAGGTACATTGACCAACGCAGCCAACCTTGCAGCTCCTGCGGATTCGGGCTGCTGCGCACTTGCCGTCATCGGTAAGCACATGGCCACAAGGGCCAGAATCAATACCAGTCTATTCATATTTCGGCACATTTCAGCAGACTAAGATACTGTTTTTTTCGGACATAGCCAACTTTTTAACCTTTTTCGAAATCCAATTCCCCTCTTCGTATATCGCAATTGCTTTTAAGTCGGATTTTTCATACCTTTACCGAAAAGTTTCAAACAGACGTGACACGAGCGAAAATTCTCAGTGCGAGCGCAGGCTCGGGAAAAACATACCAGCTGGCATACAAGTATGTACATGATGTCATCTCGGATCCGGCTTCATATCGCAACATACTTGCCGTAACCTTCACGAACAAGGCTACCGAAGAGATGAAGACGCGAATCCTGCGGGAGATCAACAAACTGGCAGCCGGCGAAGAGAGCGGGTATATGGGAGCGTTGTGCCGCGACCTGAACCTCGACGGGCAGACAGTCCGCGAGCGGGCCAAGGCCGCACGGACAAACATACTGCACGACTATTCGCGCTTCACCGTCCTCACGATAGACACATTCTTCCAACGCATATTGCGGGCCTTCATAATCGAACTGGGCATCGAGCTTGACTATACCGTCGAGCTCGACCCGACGACCATTCTCGAAAAGAGCGCCGACGCCCTGGTCGAAGGCATACGCGACAACAGGGAGCTGCAACAGTGGCTCGTGGGTTTCATGCACGAGCGCATGGACGAGAGCAAGCGCTGGGACATTCGCGAAGGCATACTCGACCTGGGATCGGAACTCTTCGCCGAGCAGAACAAGGAGCAGATCCGCAACGCCAGATCCAAAGAGGAGTTGCGCAAGATAGTCAATGCGACAACGGGGCGGGCCATGGCTTCGCAACGGCACATCGTCGAACTGGCAAACAAAGCCATCGGGCTTATCGAGGGGGCAGGCCTGTCGGCAGGCGACTTCAAGAAACATACGGCCTCCTTTTTCTACGCCGCGGCGGCGACCCCCACAAAAGAACCGACGAAAACAGCACGCAACTGCTCCGAGCCGGCGGAGAGCGCATGGCTGGCCAAAGAGCGGAAATCACCGGCGGCACAGGCCCTGCTCGGGGAGTTGAGTGCAATCATGTCGGAGATATGCCGGATGTATGACCGCAGCGTAAAGACCTGGAATACAGCCGAACTGCTCCGCGAGAACTACCGCAGTTTCGCACTGCTCAGCGACCTCTACGGCAAGGTTGTCGAGATGTGCGAACAGGAGAACCTGATGCTGCTGTCAGAGACAAAATACATACTCTCGAAATTCATTGCCGACAACGACGCCCCGTTCATATATGAGAAGGTCGGCACCCGGTTCGACCGCTTCATGATCGACGAGTTCCAGGACACCTCGCGCAAAGAGTGGGAAAACTTCCTTCCGCTGCTTCGCAATGCCATGGCTCAGACTAACGACACATCGGTATTGATCGTCGGCGACGTAAAACAGTCGATATACAGGTGGCGCGGCGGCGACTGGAAGATCTTGCAGGAGACGGCACCGGCCGCACTCGGCAATGAGACTGCGGTCGTAAGCCTTCAGGACAACTACCGCAGTCTTCCGGTCATTGTGGAGTTCAACAACGACGCCATCGGCAAGGTCGTCGGCTGCGACAACGATATGCTGAACACCCAGCTCGACGAAGCCTGCGGCAACGGCAAAATATCGTCCGCACTCAGGGACGAACTGCACGACACCCTGGCAAAAGCATACGCCGGCCACAGACAGAATCCCAAAAGGGGGGCGAGCGGCACGGGATATGTCGACATCACGCTTTACGACGAGGAGCCGCCGGTCATAGAGCGCATAAAATCAGTATTGGACAAAGGATTCAGTCCCAAAGACATAATGATCCTTACCCGGAGCAAATCAGACGGCAAGAAGATTGCCGGCGTATTGCTCGACTTCATGCACGACAATACCGACCCGCGTTACAAGTTCGACATCATGACACAGGAGGCGCTGGTCATCAGTTCGTCACCCGTCGTTCGTTTTGTCATTTCGGTGCTGTCGCTGGCTGCAAACCCCGAAGACCGCGTCGAACGCTCCGTATTCAGGGGATTCAGCGGCTCCACCTCGTTCGAGGCTCCATTATCGGCTGAAGAGAGCGACTTCCTGCGTTCCATACGCCTGCTGTCACCCGAGGAGGCGTTCGAACGCACCGTAATGCATTTCGACCTCGGCAGGGAGCCGCGCTACACGGCATATCTGCAGGCCCTGCACGAATCAGTCGTCCGGTTCTGCTCCGGCAAGACCGCCGACATACGGTCGTTTCTGCAGTGGTGGGAAGAGACCGGATACAAACAGTCGCTCAACATCGAGCAAAGCGAAAGCACCATCGAGATTTCAACCGTACACAAGGCCAAAGGCCTCGAAAAGAAGGTCATCATTATCCCCTACTGCAACTGGGCACTCGATCCCCGTTCGTCGACCGGCGAGATAAAGAACTTCATATGGTCGCAACCACATGGCGACAGCGACATGGAAGAGCTCGGCAAGTTTCCGGTAAAGACCAAACGCACGATGGAAGACTCCTACTTCGCCGAGGGTTATTTCCGTGAAAAGATACAGTCGCATGTCGACAATATCAACCTTCTTTACGTAGCCTTCACACGTGCGGCGGAAGCGCTGCACATTTTCATCGAGCGGCCCAAAAAAGCCGAAGGGTCGGTCGGCACTGTCGGCAGGTTGCTGCTTGCGGCACTCGGTAAGGGAGGTTTCAAGCCAGGTGCAGACGGCTGCGAACATCTTGAATTCGGGCAGTTCGCCCCACCCGTCAAGGACGATGTAAAAAAGGGAGACCCGGCCCATAAGGAGACCGAGCACGTCACAATCGGCCTTTACGGAGTCTCTGAGGCGGACATGAGACTGCGTCTGCCGTCGCAGCGGTATTTCGAAGACGGGGCTTCGGCCGAACTCGCGCCGCGCAACTTCGGAATACTCATGCACAAGGCCTTTTCGCAGGCCGTAACGGTCGCGGACATATACGACGCCGTAAGGCAAATGACCCGCGACGCGCTGATAAGCGAACCGGAAGCGGAGCGGCTCAAGGCCGAAATAAACAAGGCTCTGTCAGACCCGACAGTAAGCAGCTGGTTCGGCGAAGGGTGGAACGAGGTTCGCAACGAGAACGACATAATCGTGCCCAAGAGTTCCTCCACACGACGTCCCGACCGTGTGATGACAAAGGGCAACAAAGCGACAGTCATCGACTACAAGTTCGGAGAGGAGCACTCGGAACGTTACGCACGGCAGCTCCGCGAATACATGCAGCTGCTGCACAGGATCGGCTATGTCGAAGTCGACGGATACATCTGGTACGTACGCCTCGGCAGGATCGAAAAGGTCGTACCGGCATAGTCCCACATGCGACAATCGGGAGGCGGTGCGCGGCAGCGATTTTCGGTGCAAAATTTGGCAGTTCTAAAAAGTTATGATATATTTGCAACGCTTTCGAGCGACGGATTGAGCTATGGTGTAATGGTAACACAGCAGATTTTGGTTCTGTCGTTTTGGGTTCGAGTCCCGATAGCTCAACACCAGCCGCAAAGCCGGCAAACATCAACCGGCTGCGGATTTCAATACGGGTCAGTCTTCCGACAAATGAAGGCCGGCCCGTTTCTTTTTATCCGATCGGGCATGGAGATTGCCATGCATTGATTGCGCACCGCGCACAGGCCAATACCGCAAAACTTATAAAATACAGAAGGTAGTCTGGCATGGCCAAACACGAAAATTTTGTTTTCAGTTTGTCCCTGCGCTCCCCTTTTAGTATATTTGCACATATTCACAGACTCATCATGGAACTTGCAGAAGCCATACGACAGCGCCATTCGGTCAGACGTTATACCGACAAACCTATTCCGACCGAGGTGACAAACGAACTCGGATTGCTCATAAAGGAATGCAACAGATCCGGGGACCTGAACATGCAACTCGTACTCGACGAGCCTAAAGCCTTCGGAGGGCGCATGGCCCGATACGGAAGTTTCTCCGGTGTCAGGAACTATCTTGCGCTTGTCGGGCCAAAAGGCCCGTCGCTCGATGAGAGGTGCGGATATTACGGAGAACATATCGTCCTGCGTGCGCAGCAGTTAGGTCTCAATACATGCTGGGTAGGCCTGACATATACCAAAGTCCCCGAAGCCGTCAACATCGGCAGGAACGAGAAACTCGTGGCCGTCATAGCCATCGGATACGGCGAGACGCAAGGTGTACAGCACAAGTCCAAGCCCGTGTCAAAGGTTGCGCGACTGCACGGCAGCGAGCCCGACTGGTTCATGCGCGGAGTCGAATATGCACTGCTCGCACCCACGGCTTTGAACCAACAGAAATTCCTGTTTGAATATGCCGACGGCAAGGTTTCGGCAAAGACGAGATGGGGTTTCTATGCCGATATTGACCTCGGCATAGCCAAATATCACTTCGAAATAGGTTCCGGAACCAGACTTTAACACCATAAAAGCACAAACGGAAGTAAAAAATCGTAATTTTATTTCATAAAATTCAAAAGGTTTTATAGCTTTGTATTGCGGAACAGAAGATTTTTTAACATAAATACTTGAAAAGTATGAAATTCGTAACAGAAGAAAAATTGACCATCATCGGCGCAGCCGGTATGATCGGTTCGAACATGGCCCAGACGGCCATCATGATGGGTCTTACCCCCAACATCTGCTTGTACGATCCCTATGCCCCCGGTCTTGAGGGTGTAGCAGAGGAGCTCTTCCACTGCGGTTTCGAGGGTGTCAACATCACGTTCACCTCGGACATCAAGGAGGCTCTCACAGGTGCAAAATACATTGTAAACTCGGGCGGTGCCGCACGTAAGGCCGGCATGACCCGTGAAGATCTTCTCAAGGGCAATGCAGCTATCGCCGAAGAGTTCGGTAAGAACGTCAAGGAGTACTGCCCCGATGTTAAGCACGTGGTTATCATCTTCAACCCCGCCGACATTACGGGTCTTATCACCCTGCTCTACTCGGGTCTGAAACCGTCGCAGGTTACTACCCTTGCAGCCCTCGACTCGACCCGTCTGCGCAGCGAGCTGGCCAAATTCTTCGCCATTGCACCCGACAAGGTGGAGAACTGCCGCACATACGGCGGCCACGGCGAACAGATGGCCGTTTACGCATCGACTGCCAAGGTTGACGGCAAACCGCTGACCGACATCATCGGCACTCCGGCTCTGAGCAAGGAGCAGTGGGCCGAGATCCAGACCAAGGTTACCAAAGGCGGCGCCAACATCATCAACCTGCGCGGCCGTTCGTCGTTCCAGAGCCCTGCATACGTTTCGATCGAAATGATTGCAGCTGCAATGGGCGGCAAGCAGTTCCGCTGGCCGGCCGGCACGTATGTATCGAACGACAAGTTCGACCACATCATGATGGCTTGGGAGACCTCCATCACGGCTGACGGCTGCCACCTGAAGGACGTAAAGGGTACCCCCGAAGAGGAGGCAGCCCTCGAAAAGAGCTACGAGCACCTCTGCGCTCTGCGCGACGAGGTTATCGCCATGGGCGTTCTTCCTCCCGTATCGGAGTGGAACAAGCTCAACCCCAACATCAAATAATTGTTTCAGGGGAGAAAAAAACAGGGGCCGCCATGATGCGGCCCCTGTTTTTTTCAGGCATGGTAATGCAGATGTCAGAACTCGAAACGCTCGAGTTTCATCTGGGCAAGCTTTTCAATCTGCGGGACAAGAGTCTTGAAATGGTCCGATGCGCTGTGTTTGTCGAGTGCCCCGGCGTCACTCCATGTCTCGCATATCATCAGAACATCGGGTCGCGTAGCACTTGCAAACACGTCGTAAGCCACGCAGCCTTCGTCTTTCAACGATGCCGCAACCAACTCCTCCGCGATTTTCAGAACTTCCGCACGGTGATCCGCACCGACACGGATAAAAACATTCAAACGTATCATAACTATCTGTTTAAGGTATCCATTCGACAACGCCCTGCGACGGGTTGGCGGCAAGCCACCTGCGCAGTGAATCCATATCACGCACACCGCCTTCGACAACGGCCCGGTAATACTCCACTCCCATGATCTTTTCGTCGTCGGGAGTCTGATATTTGAGCCGCAGTACAGCCTCGCGCATCTCGTCTGTCATAACGGCCGAAATACGGTCGGCCATACGCTCAAAATAGCCGTCGTAGAACGACCCGCGCAGGATATGTATCATATCCAACTGCCAAAGTTCACCGTCTTCGCCGCGATAGGAGGCATGCCATTCGAAGCAATGTTCGTCGGTATCGGCAAGATTACGGAACGTAACCTCCATGACATGCGGATTTGCGGCAATACGCGCCACGGCAACGAAACTGTCGGCGACGGCCAGCGGAGACGAATATACGTGAAAATCGATGTCGCGGTGTTTCATCATCAGCCCCATGCGCAACGAACCGACAAGGTTGGCTTCGGCCCCGATGCTGCGCCACGCCCCGACAATATCGAGTTCTTCGATTATTTCACGCGCCCTGGCGGCATTTCTCAGCGCAAGATCCATTATTTCTGCTTCCATAAAGTGTTCAGTTTTGCGGCAAAGTTACAAAAAAACGGGGGAGGATTGCTCCTCCCCCGCCGAATCATATCGTGATGACCACTCCGGCCGATAGCCATGTACCGGGCATGCGCAATCCTCCGTAATCGAAGTAGCGCGTATCGGTAATGTTTGTGGCATCGAGATACAGCCTCAATATCTTCCAGTCGAAAGCCAGACGCCCGTCGAGCAGGAAATAGGGCTTGTAACCGTGCACCTCGCCGTCGGCATCGGCATAGTTGCCTATACGGTCATAGAACGACCCGGTCAATGACAACGAGAAATACCGCAGGAAGTGGAGTTCGACATTCAACGCGCATTTGTTGCGCATATAGTCGAATGCATACTTCGAGATAAGCCCACCGCTGTCCTTGGTTTCGTATATGTGACCGTACGACAGCGTAACGCGGCGCAGCCAACCGTCAGAGCGGTATCCGGCTGTAAGTTCGGTCCCGAGTACACCGAGTTGTGTTATCTGACGCGACTCCCAGTCGGCCTCGGCCGTGGTTTTGACCCAGTCGATGATATTGTCGGCATCACGGTAATATACCTGTGCCGACGCAATCCAGTGTTTCGAATCGTATGACGCGGCAATACGGTATGTAATGGCGCTTTCCGGTTTCAGATCGGGATTCGAGACGTAGCCGGCAGCCGTATAGAAGAGATCCGTATATGAAGGCAGGCGCATCGACTGCGTGGCACCGGCCTCGACACGGAATCCGGTAAGCGACCGGTAACCGCCCGAAGCGCTCCACAAGGCCGACGTCCCGTAAGGTGTAAAGCTCACGCCTCCCGAAGCCGCCACATTGAAACGCTTCCAGTTTTTGGTGTGTCTCAGCCAAACATTACCCACATGACGCTGCTCACCCATGGTATATATTCCATGAGGCGTTTCGAGCGGATTTCCCAAAACCGTACTGTATATGTGGTTGAAGGTATAGTCTCCGCCGAGCGAAGTCGTACCTCCGACCCAACGCATGTCGCCCCATACCTCGGCACCGGCATCATCGGTATTGTGATGGTTGAACGGCACTTTGGCTTCACTGCCGCGTATGAGTTCAAAACGGTCGAAGTTCTTGCGGTAACGGCCCGAAGCATTCAGCGTGAAAGGGCCCCAGGCCTTGACCCAGCGTACCGACGCAATGGCGGTCTGTGTCTGCTCGTACTGGTCGGGATAGCTGAGCGAATAGAATCCGTTGGCACCGAACCCGCGATGCTGGTACCCACCCTGGACATCGAAGAATCCCGCCTTTGCCGAATCGTACGTAGCCCTGACATAGGCATTGTAGTTGGCGAAATCGGTGTTGTGGATATACCCGTCACTGCGTCTGTACGAGCCCATTGCCATGACCGTAAGCCCCTTGTGGGTTACAGCTCCCGAAAGGTTGGCATAGGCGTAGCCGTAGGCTCCGCCCGAGGTATCGAGACGCAGGTATGTCGGGCGCAACGGTGCCGTACGTATGTTTATCGCACCGGCGAACGCCCCGACACCCGAGACGCCGTCGATGAGCTCGATACCCGAGACACAATCAATGTCTACAGGCAACGAGTGGGTCTGATGCCCCGTACGGGCATCGGTAAAGTTGATACCGTTCAACAAAACCATTGTCTGGTCGAACGAACCGCCCCGGATCGAGATGTCGGTCTGTATCCCCTTGCCTGCACGCTCGCGCACATCTATCGACGGGCTGAGGCGAAGGGCCGATTCGATGGTCTGAATCGGCGCGACAGCCTCGGAACTCCTTTCGAAGATCGGTGTCACGACCATGGCACTGCGCGTTGGCGTGGACTTGTTGCCCTCGACACTGATATCGTCTATCTGCAAAGTCTTGTAGACCGACGTCGTGTCGCTGCCTTCGGCGCGAGCCTCGTTGTGAGCAAGCAAGAGAATCGACATCCCAACCGCGAGCACCCCGATTTTCACCTGGCAATGCATGCTCGCAAATGCACCGTACGGTGTGCGAGACCATCGCCTGAAGCACGGGACCGGCTTCACAGTTGAAATCTCTTTCATCTTGTTTGGATTTAATTGGTTAATAAAACAGTGAATAAAAACAAACAGCCCGTGTCGATTTCTGCACAGGCTGTTTTATCATTATCGTAACATGAACGCCTAACCGACATATATTTCAAGCAGGCGTGCCTTTCCTGATATGCATACATCGTTGATCTCGGCCGGGATCAGCACCACATCGCCGTCGGACATATGCTCCTTGCCGCCCTCGGTTTCGAGTTCGACCTCACCGCCGACACACATGTAAATGACAAACGAGTCAAGCGGCGCATAATCCTTGTCGACATCACCGTCCACATCGAGGAGGTTGGTCGTAAAATAACGGCACTTTACGATCTCTACCGACTTGTTTGTTTCGGGCTTGCATTTCTTGATGCACTCTTCGGGCCTGCGTTCGAAATCGATGGCATCTACCGCCAGTGCCGTATGAAGTTCGCGCGGCTTGCCGTCGGCACCGACACGGTCCCAGTCGTAAATACGGTACGTAACGTCCGAAGTCTGCTGTATCTCCACGACCTCGACACCCTTGCCCAATGCATGGACCATGCCTGCAGGTATGAAGAAGGCATCGCCCGGTTTCACCGGAACACGGTTGAGCAGTTCGGGCAGATAACCGCCCGATACGGCGTCGAGATACTCTTCGCGCGTAATGTCGGCCTTCGAGAAGCCTATGTATATGAATGCGTCGGGGGTACATGACGTCACATACCACATTTCGGTCTTGCCATATGAGTTATGGCGTTCGGCCGCAAGCGCATCATCAGGGTGTACCTGCACCGACAGCACGTCATTGCAGTCGAGAGTCTTTATCAGCAACGGGAACTCCAGACCGAACTTTTCGAATATACGGTCGCCTACGAGATCGCCCATATATACCTCAATCAGTTCCTGAAGATTGTTGCCCTTGAGCATGCCGTTGGCTGCCACCGAGATATCTCCCTTTACACACGATATGTCCCAGCTTTCACCGTAACGTTTCGTCTTGTCTACATGCCCTACCTGCGCACCTTTTTTTGTAAGGAGGGCATTACCGCCCCAGATACGCTCCTTCAGCCTCGGTTTGAATTTCAACGGATACAACATGATCTGTAACTTTTTGATTTTATTGCTTATGCGAACAACGCCTCAACCTTGACGACAACATCGTCGGCATCAGGCGTAAGCGAGAATACATGGCTCGGTTTGAGATACCACAACTCCTTGTCGCGCTTGAACAGTTCCTCGCCGGCTCCGGTGATATTGAGCATAACCGTCGCTTCGGGATCGATGCGGCCGTCAGCTACAGCCTTAACAAGCGATGCAGTGGCTACGCCGGCAGCAGAATATATGTCTATGCCCTCAAGTTCATGGAAGAGTTGTTTGGCCTTGCGGGCCTGAGCGTTCGTAGCCACAAGGACATCGCCGCCCGTAGCCTTCAGGGCATCGTACAATCCACCGCATATTCCATAGGGAGGCTTGCGGTTCGACAGAACCTTGGCATCGATGATCTCAACATCACGGCGGGCCTTGTTCTCGTCATATGGAAGCATTTCTCGCGAATCGGCACGCCATGCGTCGTACATCGGTACAAACGGGGCGTTCTGCGACACCATGAGCTTCATCGTGTTGCTGCCGAAACGTCCGTCTTCTATAAGTCGCATGTTCGCTTCCCATGCCGCAATGGCACCCGTACCGCTTCCGACCGCCTGGAAATAGTAGTCGGGAATACGGCCGATGGTCGTAACGGCCGAAAGTACCGTTGTGGCCATACCGTCACGACGGGCCACGTTCTTCGCTCCGCCTTCCGCATAGAACATGGGAGAACGCAGGGCGAGGTCGCTCAAATGAATGGCATCGAAATAGTCGCCGCCCTTCTCACATGATATGAGTTTCACACACGGATTAAGCGGTTTTTCGAACCACAGGGCGTCGAGATTGTCAGCCGGCACCGACAACAGCAACTTGATATTGTTGTCCGAACAAACCTTGGCAAATGCGCGGGCGGTATTTCCTGCCGACGCAACGACGAGCACCTTGTCGCAGTTCTCATCGGCTCGGGCGCACACGCTGTAAGCCTCGGTCTCCTTGAACGAGCACGTCGTCATGTTGGCCCCTATGGCAGGATTGTAACCGTTGAACGTAATGTAAAGGTTTTTCAGCCCAAGATGCGCGGCCAGGTTCTTGCTCTTGTATGTAACTGGAGCGGACGAACCTTTCAACATGCGCTTTACGGGCAGCCAGTCGCAGAACTTGTATAGTCCGAACGAATCGGGCTTCACGTTGATTTGCTTGACGGCATATTTCGTTCTTACGAGCGACGGTTTTTTACATTCACGGTCACTGAGCGTCCAACCTTCGTCGGCAAACTCGCGTCCCGTTGCGACGCATTCAAGCGTGTAGTCAGTAGGCTTAAATTCTTTCATCGTAATGTATTTGGGTTCACGACATACGCGACTTGAAGTCCTCGTAGCCGAATTCTTTGATTATGTTCACATCTCCCCCGTGTGTGGCAATGGCTATGGCCGGGTGCGACACGCCGTTGAACATCGTGGTCTTGACCATCGTATAGTGTATCATGTCCTCGAATACGATGCGGTCGCCGACACGCGGCTCTCGGTCGAAGGCCCAATCACCATAATAATCACCGGCAAGGCAGCTGTTGCCGCCCATGCGCCAGCGCTTTTCACCTTCTGCAGGTTCATGCGCCCCGATGATGGCCGGTTTATACGGCATCTCCAGGCAATCCGGCATATGACAGGCGAACGACACGTTGAGCATGGCAGTATTGACACCGCCATTGCGCACAATGTCCTCGACCGTCGAGACAAGATAACCCGTACGCCACGTAAAGGCGCTTCCAGGTTCGAGTATGATACGCAGGTGCGGGTGCCGCGAGCGGAAATCGCGTATGACCCTTATGAGTTCGTCGCAATCGTACTCTGCATGTGTCATAAGATGGCCGCCGCCGCAGTTGAGCCACTTCACGCGGTCGAGCAGATCGCCGAAATGCTCCTCAACGGCCTCAAGGGCCTTGCGCAGGTGTTCGGGACGCGACTCGCACAATACATGGAAATGCAATCCGTCGATTCCGTCCGGCAGTTCGCCCAACTCGGCACGTGTAACACCAAGACGAGACCCCTTGACACACGGATTGTAAAGATCGGTTTCGACAGGCGAATACTCGGGGTTTATACGCAGCCCGCACGATATGCCGCGAAGCAATGCCCTTTGGCCGAAACGTTCGAACTGTGCGAGCGAATTGAATGTAATGTGGCTGCTGTACCGCAGGATTTCGTCTATTTCCCGTTCCGTATAGACGGGAGCATACGTATGGGCCAGCTGGCCATACTCCTCGAACACCAGACGCGCTTCGGCAAGCGAACTCGCCGTAGCCCCGTCGGAATGGCGGGCCAGCGTCGGGAATATGCTCCACATGGCGCAGGCCTTCAATGCCACGATGATCTCGGCACCGCTCTCACGGCGCACGTAATCAATGGTTTCGAGATTCCGCTGCAGCAAATCCTCATCGAGGACGAAACATGGAGAAGGTACTTTGTCAAAATCCACCATCATATCCGAATTGAGCACACAAAGATAACACAAATTATCTTCTACTGTGTGCCTCACATGAATATTAGGTATTTATACCTACGAAAATACAGCATCATATACTCTTACTTAACATTTTTCACTATCTTTGCCAACGAAGTACGAGAGTACTATTGAAAATATTTGAAGCGTTTTCGCTTTATCCTTTACAAGAAAAATCGCCAATTTTTAATCAGAGAAGGATATGGCAGTCAGAACGTTCATGCTTGCATATATCAAGTTCGGTATATTGCCAAGCGTGGGAAAGACTGTTTATTTCTCTGATAGGTGTTTGGCGATGCCTCTTGTAAGATAAACGGAACTTTATCCCACGCTTCTTATTTGTTATTTAATTAAAAATAGTCAAGTGAGGGGATACACAAGGCTTATATTATACTATGAAAAAAATATTCATTATTGCCACAATTGCCTTAACTATCCTCGTATCAGTATTATTATTCATTCAAGAAATGAATTCACTAAAATTCATATTTGCAGGAAAAATCGGCGCTCCTCCATTCATTACGCTCACAATAGGGCTGCTATTTGCAATGTTATTTGCGGCCATGCCAGACAATAAGTCAAACAACAAATAGTCAAACAACAAATAATAAATCTACTTCTTCAATCTCTACTACATAAAAGAAAAACTGAAGATTATTTAAATCTCCAGTTTTTCTGACTTTATAAATTAAATTTATCGCATACCTTAATCACACTTCAAGATCGACATCGAACTTCTCGACCCAGGGCAGTCCCTGCTCGCCGAGCTCGGCCAGGAACGGATCGGGATCGAACTCCTCGACATTGAAGACACCGGCACCGCGCCAGAGTCCCTTGGCCCACATCGAAGCACCGAGGGCAGCCGGAACACCCGTAGTGAAACTTACGGCCTGCGTACCGGTCTCGGCGTATGCCTTTTCGTGATCACAGTTGTTGTAGATATAGTATGTACGCTCCTTGCCGTCCTTGATACCGCGTATGCGGCAGCCGATCGAGGTCTTGCCGTGATAGTTGGCACCGAGAGACTTGGGATCGGGCAATACGGCCTTGAGGAACTGTATCGGCACGATCTCGACGCCGTTGTAGATGATCGGGTCGATACGGGCCATACCGATATTCTGAATCACACGCAGGTGTGTCAGATACTCCTGTCCGAAAGTCATCCAGAAACGGGCGCGCTTGATGGTCGGATAGTTCTTCACGAGCGACTCGAGCTCCTCGTGATAGATGACATACGATTCGCGCTCGCCGATTTCGGGATAATGCAGAGCCTTGTGGATCTCATGGGGTTCAGTAACGACCCACTTGCCGTTCTCGTAATAGCGGCCCTTCTGCGTAACCTCGCGGATATTGATCTCGGGGTTGAAGTTGGTGGCGAATGCCATGCCGTGATTTCCGGCATTGCAATCCACGATGTCGAGATAGTGGATCTCGTCAAAATGATGCTTTGCGGCATAAGCCGTGAATATCGCCGTAACTCCCGGGTCGAAGCCGCAGCCGAGTATGGCCGTCAGCCCCTTCTCCTTGAAACGGTCCTGATAAGCCCACTGCCACGAATACTCGAAATGGGCCTCGTCCTTGGGCTCGTAGTTGGCCGTATCGAGGTAGTTGACCCCGCACTCGAGACATGCGTCCATGATCGTCAGGTCCTGATACGGGAGCGCAACATTGATAACAATGTCGGGCTTGAAACTGCGGAAGAGTTCGCACAATTCCGGAACGCTGTCGGCATCGACCTGCGCCGTCTTTACACGGTCTCCTCCGATGGCCGCCGCTACGGCATCGCACTTTGATTTGGTTCGGCTCGCGAGCATCACGTCGCTGAAAATCGGGTTGGCGGCAACCTTCTGGGCAACCACCGTACCCACGCCACCTGCGCCTATTATTAAAGCTCTACACATAAATTGTTATTCGTTTTTTGTTGAATGACCCACAAATTTACCTTTTTATTTTGGTAAAACAAAAATATTGCATACATTTGCACCACCAAAACGGAAATGCATCTTCATGCATTGAAATTGGTGACGATGAATTCGTAGCTCAGCAGGTAGAGCACAACACTTTTAATGTTGGGGTCCCGGGTTCGAGCCCCGGCGAGTTCACCTGAAAAGCAAACTCTTTCACAAGAGTTTGCTTTTTTATTTTCCACGCACAGGCTCCCGTCTGCCATTACCCGACACTCCGGAGGCACATCGGCAGTCCTCAACAAAAATCCGACGTTGGCCCATATGCGGCCATGACAGACAAAAAAATGGAAGCACAAAGATGCTTCCATTTCAATAACGACACACGCCAGGAGATCAGTTCAGATCGAGACCGTATTGCCCGAGCCACGAACGCACGCTTCCGGCATCTACCGTGTTCAGAAGCCGTCCATCTTTCCACTGCAGGTCGGGATATTCTCTTTTCAAGGCCGAGACGCTGCTGCTTATGCCGCTTCCTCCGGAGGTGGCAAACGGGATAACCATCTTACCCTGCAGGTCATGCGATTCGATAAATGTATTGACGGCACGCGGGGCAAGCCCCCACCAAATGGGATAGCCGATAAAAACGACATCGTACCGGGAAACGTCGATATCCATCTTCCTGATGGCCGGCCGTGATTTCGGGTCTTTCATCTCCAGCGAACTGCGCGACCGTGAATCGTGCCAGTCGAGATCGGCGGCAGTATACGGTTCCACAGGCTCGATCGTGCGGAAATCGCCGCCGACAATACCTGCAAGTGATTTTGCGACAGCAGCCGTAGTCCCTGTTGCCGAAAAGCAGACTACGAGAGCCTTTGTCTTGTTGTTATTCATAACTTTACTGTTTTGGGCCGAGGCGCCGGCTCCCGACATTACGGCGAGCACGGTCGCCATAAAACAAACCATTTTCTTCATAGCACACTGATCTATTGCAATTCGGGTACACGTTCGATAATGCGTATGGCATTCAGCGCATACGGGAATCCGACATAAGGCAGGCACTGCACGACGGCGGCATACATGGTCTGCCTGTCGTTGCCGGCCTTGAGGTTGCCAGCGGCATGCGAAGCAATCTGATGCTCGGCGCCCATGGCCGTCAGCACACACAACGACAGCAATTCACGCATTTTCACGTCCAGCACGCCGCGCGTATAGAAATCGCCGAAGCACATTTCGGTCAGGAAATCGGGCACGTCCTTGTCCATGCCCTGCGGCAGGTTCTTCATGGCCTCACGTATCTCATCGCCATACAGAGGCTGCTGTATGCGTTCACCTTCGGCGTGACGCGTCTGCTCGGTGACGGTCGCCTGTGCCTCCAGCGGCAAGGCAATACCCCGCCCCGCAAACACCTCGTTTATTGTCGCCACGGCATTCAGCGTACGCGGAAACCCGATGAACGGCGCGCACTGGTATATGGCCTCGCGCAGTTCGAGCGGCGTGACACCTACATTCAGGGCCGCTCCGGCATGAGCCTTCAACTGCGGCAGCGTCTGCATCGTGGCAAGACATACGCAAGTTATAAGTTCACGTGTCTCAACAGGCAGTTCTCCGCATCTGAACACCTCTCCGAAGATGAACTTCTGCAGTATATCCATCAATTCGGGGTCCGTACCCTCACCCGTCAGGGCCTCACCTCCGAAAAGGACCCGGTAATTCTGTTTGCAATAATCTATTCTGTCCATATCCGTTTTCTTTTGGGAAAAGGCGGGAGCTCCGGCCAATACGGCCAGAAGCCCCGTCATAAACATCTTTCTCAGGTTCATCATTATTTGCTGTTGCCGTTGAACGATTTACGGAAAAAACTTTCGATACGGTCGAACGGTATGACATCAAGATTGTCATAGAGGTCGACATGGCAGGCCCCGGGAATGATAAGCAGCTCCTTGTTGTCACCGGTCAGACGTTTGAAAGCGTCTTCACTGAAATAGCGCGAATGAGCCTCGGCCCCGTGTATCATGAGTACGGCGCTGCGGATTTCGCCGATATACGACAATATGGGCATATTGACGAAGGCCAGCGAATTGAGAACGTTGAGCCCGTCGTTCGAGTTCGGAGAGCGGCGGTGGTACCCGCGCTGCGTCTTGTAATAGTCGTGATACTGACGCACGAAGAGCGGTGCATCGTCCGGCAGCGGATCGACAACTCCACCGTCACGCCCGTATTCGCCGCTGCGGTACTCTTCGGTACGACGTTCATTCAACCTTACGCGCAGATCGTATCTGTCGTCGGCCGACATCGAATCGAAATAGCCGTTGGCATTAACACGGCTCATGTCGTACATGGTCGAAGTAACCGTAGCCTTGATACGCGGGTCATTCGCAGCCGCGTTGAGAGCGAAACCTCCCCAGCCGCAAATACCGACAATACCGATCCTGTCGGCATCGACATCGTCACGCGTAAGCAGGTAATCGACTGCGGCACTGAAGTCGTCCGTGCTTATCTCGGGCGATGTCAGGCAGCGCGGCGTACCGCTGCTCTCGCCGTAAAACGAGGGATCGAACGCCACGGTCAGGAAACCGCGTTCGGCAAGCGTCTGCGCATAGAGGCCCGACACCTGTTCCTTGACCGCCCCATAAGGGCCGCTTACGGCTACGGCAGCCAGACGGCCTGAAGCGTTCTTCGGTTTGTAGAGATCCGCAGCGAGCGTAATGCCGTAGCGGTTGTGGAAAGTGACCTTGGCGTGATCGACCTTGTCGCTTTCGGGGAACACCTTGTCCCACTCTTGTGTCAATTCCAGATTATCCATATCCGTAGATTTTGAATGTTTGTCAGGTTCCGATGCCATGGCATTTCCAAATACCAGGGCAGCAAGCATTATCAGAAGTCGTGTTTTCATGTGATATAGTTTTTGTATTCAGGGGCACGGCTAAACCGTATCGGCCCTTGTCATCAATCGCAATACAAAGGTATGGCGGATACACGAAACGGGCATTAGACGTATTACTGAATCTTCTACCATTTTTACCGATTTCAACCGACATGACAGGACAACCTGTCGTATCGTTAAATATCTTTGCGGCCGGAAAATGAGAAAACGCCGACACACACATCGGCACAACGTCTGTAACATCATGAACAAATTCAACTGGAAAGGCCATGGTTCGATGCTCGTGGCCAACAGCATATGGGGACTGATGTCGCCCATAGCCAAGATAGTCATGGCAGGAGGCATCGTCACCCCGCTCGTATTGAGCGATCTGCGCATATTCGGGGCGATGGTGCTTTTTTGGATCGTCTCCCTGTTCTGCAAACGCGAACATGTATCCTCCCGCGACATGGTCAAGCTCTTCGGGGCCTCGATGCTCGCCATTGTATTCAATCAGGTCAGCTTCATATTCGGCGTCGGCCTGACATCGCCGGCGGACGCCTCAATCATCACGACCAGCATGCCCCTGTGGGCAATGCTTCTCGCCGCAATATTCCTGAAGGAGCCCGTCACCGGCAAAAAGGTTCTGGGTATAGCCTTCGGAGCGGGAGGTGCCCTGCTCCTCATCATCGGCAGCAACCACGGTACGGTATCCGAAGCCGGTTCGGACACGAAAATATGGGGAGACCTGCTGGTCCTGACGGCTCAGTTGAGCTATGCGCTGTACATCGTGCTGTTCAAGAACTTCGTCACACGCTACTCGCTCATCACGATAATGAAATGGATGTTCACCTATGCATTCATCTGCACGCTACCGTTTTCATACGACGACCTGATAGCAACAGACTGGCCTGCACTCGACACCAACGCCATACTCGGCATACTGTTCGTTGTCGTATGTGCAACGTTTGTAAGCTACATGCTGATAGTCGTGGGCCAGAAGAGCCTGCGCCCGACCGTCGCCGGCATGTACAACTATGTCCAGCCGATAGTTTCGTGCATAGTCACCATATATATCGGGCTCGACACCTTCAGCGTCACCAAAGGGCTGGCCGTGATACTGATCTTCGGCGGCGTCTATCTGGTCACCGCAAGCAAGAGCCGGGCCGACATCGAAGCTGCCGCAAAGACCGAATAACGGCAGACTGGAACAAAACAGAGGCCGGACACGTGGGGTGTCCGGCCTTTATTTTATTAATGTTACATGCTATCGGCGGAACGGTGACCGCGGCAGTCTCATGTTTCCGCCTGCCGCCATCTTCATCATCTTGCGGGTATCCTCGAACTGTTTCATCAGGCGGTTGACATCGGCCATGGTCGTACCGCTGCCCTTGGCGATTCGCTCACGGCGGCGGGCATTGATAATCTCGGGGTGCTCACGCTCCTCGGGAGTCATCGACCCTATGATAGCCTCGGTCTGCTTGAAAATATCGTCACCGATCTCGACGTCCTTCAGCATCTTGCCCATGCCGGGAATCATAGACGCGAGGTCTTTCAACCCACCCATCTTCTTGATCTGGCCTATCTGGGCTATGAAGTCGTTGAAATTGAACTGGTTCTTTACGATCTTCTTCTTGAGTTTGCGGGCCTCGGCCTCATCGTACTGCTCCTGCGCACGCTCGACAAGCGAAATGACATCGCCCATGCCGAGGATACGGTCTGCCATACGTTCGGGGTGGAAGACCTGCAGTGCGTCCATCTTCTCACCGCTCGAAATGAACTTCAAGGGCTTGTTCACCACCGCACGGATCGATATGGCCGCACCGCCGCGCGTATCGCCGTCGAGCTTGGTCAGCACGACGCCGTCGAAATCGAGACGGTCATTGAACTCCTTGGCCGTATTCACGGCGTCCTGACCGGTCATCGCATCGACCACGAACAGGGTCTCGCTCGGCTTAACCGCAGCCTTGATTGCCGTAATCTCCTGCATCATGGCCTCATCGACGGCAAGACGTCCGGCCGTATCGACGATCACCACATTGTATGAGTTCTGACGCGCATACTTTATCGCGTTCTCAGCTATCTCGACAGGATTCTTGTTGCCCTCCTCGGTATATACGGGCACGTTGATCTGGGTTCCCAGCACCTTCAACTGGTCGATGGCAGCAGGTCGGTACACGTCACCGGCCACAAGCAGGACCTGGCGTCCCTTTTTGCTTTTGATGTACGCAGCCAGCTTGCCGGAGAATGTCGTCTTACCCGAACCCTGCAGACCTGCTATCAGGATCACGGCCGGCGTACCCTCCAGTCTTATGTCGGTGGCGGTGCCTCCCATAAGCGCGGCAAGCTCGTCGCGCACGATCTTGGTCATCATCTGACCCGGCTTCACCGATTTCAGTACGTCCTGTCCGAGAGCCTTGGTCTTGACCTCATCGGTAAACGACTTGGCAACCTTGTAGTTGACGTCGGCGTCGATGAGCGCACGGCGTATCTCCTTGAGAGTTTCGGCGACATTGATTTCGGTAATGCGTCCTTCGCCCTTGAGTATTTTGAACGAGCGTTCGAGTTTGTCGGTTAAGTTTTCAAACATATATTCGTTGTTGTTTTTCGGCAATTATCCCGCAAATGTAATAAATCCGTTCGATTAGAAAAAGTTTCGGGCCGATATTCGCACTTCCGAAGCGCCTGCCGCAGGATTCACAGCAATCCGGCCTCGTAATAGATGACGATCTGTTCGATCATCTTGTCATCGCCCTCCCTGTCGTATTCGAGTTTGAGGTTGTTGCCGAACAGGCGGGCTATACCCTGCCAGAATCCAGCCACGAACCCTCCGCGCAGGTCCTTCACGATCTGATAAGGCGTGTATTCGGTTTCACGGTCTATGAGTTTGACCAGCACCATGCCCTCGAAACGCGTCATACGCTTCAGAACAGGGGTATACTGCTCCTTGATGCGCTTCTCTACGCCCCGTATATATTCGCGCTGCGCCTTCTTCGAAGGCAGGCTGCACAACTCCTTCTCCATGTCCCTCATCTCGGCCTTGGCGGTCTTGGCTATCGGATACACCTTCTTCACGGCCCGCACAAGACGCTGGTAGCGCCGCAAGTCGACCTTCCGCGAAAAGGAGTAAACCGGCAGCATGTGGAACGTCGCTATCGAATCGCCGTTCTCGACCGTCCACTCCTGATACATGAAACCACGCCCTCCCTGTCCGTACACGGAAGGTACGGAAAACACGGCCAGCGTAATTATCATGAGCAGAAATCTTTTCATTGCGGCATTCGATTGTTATAATGACAAAGATATATATCTTTGCCGAAAAATCGTCAAAAAACAGTTGTATAATAAATTTTGACAGTCATGTTGAACACAGGTTTATCATTCACGAGCCGCACGACGGTATCTTCAGAAAACACGGCAAAAGCCATTGGTTCAGGCGACATGGAGGTATTCGCCACACCGGCAATGATAGCTTTAATGGAGAACGCGGCAATGCTGGCGGTGGCCGCCGGGCTGCCCGAGGGATCATCGACCGTCGGATCCGAAATGAACGTAACGCATATCAAGCCGTCAGGCCTTGGGGCCGAAATAACGGCCACGGCAGTACTCACGTCCGTCGAAGGACGCAAACTGACGTTCAACGTAGGAGCATCGGACTCCGAAGGCATGATAGGCGAAGGCACACATGTACGTTACATCGTTGACCGCGAACGGTTCCTGGCAAAAACAAGATAGTATCATGAACGCAACCGTAAAAGGTACCATATGCGGTATAATAGCCGCTGTCAGCTACGGCATGAACCCGCTCGGAGCACTCTTTCTGTACGAACAGGGCATCAATGCCAACTCCGTACTTTTCTACCGATTCACGATAGCGGCGACGATTATCGGCATAATAATGCTGTTGACGAAAAAATCTTTCGGCGTCGACCGCAAACAACTCGGAACCACATGCGTTCTCGGCATTCTGTTCGGCATATCGTCGGTCAGCCTGTTCTCGAGTTTCTACTACATGGACGCAGGGGTTGCCTCGACACTGCTCTTCGTATACCCCATCATGGTGGCGGTGATAATGGCCGCATTCTTCCACGAAAAAGTCTCGATCGCAACGATATTTTCGATCGGACTCGCACTTGCCGGCATAGCCCTGCTGTACAAGGGAGAGGACGGTACGTCATTGAGCGGCATCGGTGTAATGCTCGTCATGCTGTCATCGTTGTCATATGCAATATACATCGTACTGGTCAATCGCTCGTCGCTTGGAATGCCGGCCCTCAAACTCACATTTTACGTACTGATATTCTGTATACTGACCATATCGGCATTTTCCCTGTTCAGCGAAAACGGCAGGTTGCAGATGCTGACTACCCCGTCGATGTGGGGATTCGCCTCGATACTGGCACTCGGCCCGACCGTAATATCGCTCATCATGATGACGCTGTCGGTAAAATACATCGGTTCGACACCGACGGCCATAATGGGCGCGCTGGAACCTCTCACGGCGGTAATGATAGGCGTAACGATATTCGGAGAGACATTCACAGCACGTCTGGCCATCGGAATTACCATGATTCTTATGGCCGTGATATTAATCATAGCCGCCAAATCGGTACATACGCCGCACTGGCATCTGCGGCTGAAACACGGCAAAGCAAAATAAAAAAAACCGGAAATCGTGATTCGATTTCCGGTTTTTTATTTAGGACCACAAGCTGCTACAACTCGTCAAGCCAGCGCAACAGCAGGTTCTGCCACTCTTTCTGATACGAGAAACGGTCGTAGTTTCCCCAACCGTGTCCGCCGGAGGGGAATACGTACATCGAAGCCTTGACACCGTAATATTTCAATGCGGCATAGTACATGGCGGCACCAGCGGCAGGGACCGTACGGTCATCGTCGCTGAGCAGCAGTATCGTCGGCGGAGTCTTCTCCGTAACGCACTTTTCCATCGAATAGGCGTCGCTCTCACATTCGGTACGGTTACGCCCAAGAAGGTTGTTGAACGTACCGATATGAGTCGTATAGTTGTTGGCCGTGATGACGGGATAGAACAGGATCGAAAAATCGGGTTTGTCCTTCTCCTCGGCATAGTTCGACGTATATGCAGCCAGATGACCGCCGGCCGAGAAGCCCATTATACCGACCTTGTGGGGGTCGATACCGTACTTGTCAGCATTCTTGCGGACAATACGCAGTGCCTCGATAGCGTCTTCCAAAGGTACCTCCTTATGGCCGTTGGGAAGCCGGTATTTGAGCACGAAACCGGCTATGCCGTTCTTGGCAAGCCACTGCGCCATGAGGAATCCCTCCTGATCCATCGATAACTGGCCGTAACCGCCGCCAGGACAGATGACAACGGCCTGACCCGTCGCCTTGGCCTTGTCGGCATTGTAGACGAAAAGTTCGGCCGAGGTGGTATTTACCAGGCGGAACTGTTTCTGATTGTACTCCTCTCCCGTCAACTCGTTCGAATGCGGAGCCGTGGAGTTGTCCCAAATCTTTATCGAGCTGTCCTGCTCGTACTGTGCAAAGCATGTCATCGTAGTGAGCGCCATTGCCAAGGTCAGTAGTTTTTTCATATTGTTTTAACAGGTTGTTTTATTTCACGAGGTTGATGATCTTGCCCGGTACGACTATGATCTTCTTCGGAGCCGCGCCCTCAAGCCACTTCTGCGCCTCGGGCACATTGACTATGTCGGCCGATATGTCGGCAACCGTAGCCGACAGCGGGTACTCCTTCTTGAATCGCACCTTGCCGTTTACGGATACGGGATACTCGAACGAGTTCTCGACAAGGTACTTTTCATCATACTCGGGATAACGGGCATCGCAGACCGTAGTCTCATGTCCGCACAGCGACCACAGCTCCTCGGCGATATGCGGTGCAAACGGAGAGATCAGAACCGTAAGGGGCTCCAGTATCTCACGCTTGTGGCACTCGCCGAGTTCGTTGAGGCATATCATGAATGCCGCAACCGAAGTATTGAACGAGAAATTCTCGATATCCTCACGGACCTTCTTTATGGTTTTATGCAGCGTCTTCAGTTCCTTGTCGGTAGCCTTTTCGTCATTTACGGCGAAGTTGCCCTCGCGGTCGAAGAAAAGCCTCCAGAACTTGCGCAGGAACTTGTGCACACCGTCTATTCCGTTCGTGTCCCACGGTTTGGACTGTTCGAGCGGACCGAGGAACATCTCGTACATGCGCAACGTATCGGCTCCGTACTGATCGACAATGTAATCGGGATTAACAACATTGTACATCGACTTGGACATCTTCTCGATGGCCCAGCCGCATATGTATTTGCCGTCCTCGAGAATGAACTCTGCGTCGGCGAATTCCGGGCGCCATGCGCGGAATGCATCGAGGTCGAGCTGGTCGTTGCGCACGATATTCACGTCGACATGTATCTCCTGTGTCTCGTAGTCCTTCTTCAGGCCGGCCGACACGAACTTGTTGGTGCCGACAACGCGGTAAACGAAATTCGAACGGCCCTGTATCATACCCTGGTTCACAAGCTTCTTGAACGGCTCCGGCTCGCATACGTAACCGAGATCGTAAAGGAACATGTTCCAGAAGCGCGAATACATGAGGTGGCCGGTTGCATGCTCGATACCGCCAACATAGAGGTCGACATTGCGCCAGTATTCGTCAGCCTCGCGGCTTACAAGCGCCTTGTCGTTATGCGGGTCCATATAGCGGAGGTAGTATGCCGAAGATCCAGCGAACCCGGGCATGGTAGAGGTCTCATAACGCCAACCTTCGACACGTGCCAACGGCGGCTCGCCCTGTTCGGTAGGACCGAAATTCTCGATCGGCGGCAGTTCCAGCGGCAACTCCTTCTCGTCGAGCGGGCGTGCTATGTCATTCTCGTAATATATCGGGAACGGCTCGCCCCAATAGCGCTGGCGCGAGAATATCGCATCGCGCAGACGGTAGTTGACGATGCGGCGGCCTATGCCGCGGCGCTCAACCTCGTCGAACATCACCTTGATGGCATCCTTGACGTCCATACCGTTGAGGAAATCCGAATTTATGACCTCGCCCTCCTTGGCATCGTACGACGCAACCGACAGGTCGCCGCCGGCTACAACCGGGACGATGTCAAGTCCGAAATGGCGGGCAAATGCATAGTCGCGCGAATCGTGTGCGGGTACGGCCATGATGGCTCCCGTACCGTATCCGGCAAGCACATAATCCGAGACGTATATGGGAATACGTTTGCCGCTGAAGGGATTTATGGCATACGAACCTGTCGCCACACCGCTCACGCGTTTGGTCTCGGCGATGCGCTCACGTTCCGAACGTTTCTTTGTCTGCTCGACATACTCCTCGACGGCAGCACGGTTCCCGGCAGTGGTCAGGTCCTGGAGCCATTCGTGCTCCGGAGCGATGACCATGAACGTCACACCGTAGATCGTATCGGGACGTGTGGTGAATATCTCGAGCTTGCGGTCGCTGCCGTCGATGTCGAAGAACATCTGCGCACCGACCGAACGGCCGATCCAGTTACGCTGGATCTCCTTCAGCGAATCGCTCCACTCGAGCGAGTCCAGGCCGTCAAGCATGCGCTGTGCATACGCCGTAACGCGCAGCAGCCACTGCTTCATTCGTTTCTGCACCACGGGATAGCCGCCACGGACAGAAAGGCCGTCCTTCACCTCGTCGTTGGCCAGTACGGTGCCGAGTTTGGGACACCAGTTGACCATCGTGTCGGCGCGGAAGGCTATGCGGTAATTCTGCAAAGTCTGCTCCTTCTCCGTCTCGGACATCGCACGCCACTCTTCGGCCGTAAACGACATTTCGTTCGAGCAGGCGGCATCAACATCGGCCGTACCGTTCTTTTCGAAGGCGGCGACCAGTTTCTCTATGGGCTCAGCCTTCTGCGTACGGCGGTCGTAATAGTGAGCGAACATCTTGAGGAAAGCCCACTGCGTCCACTTGTAGTATTCAGGGTCGCATGTACGCACCTCGCGGTCCCAGTCAAAGCAGAAACCGATCTTGTCCAGCTGCTCGCGGTAACGCGCGATGTTGCGGTCGGTAGTAACCGCCGGATGCTGGCCTGTCTGTATGGCATACTGCTCGGCAGGCAGTCCGAACGCATCGTAACCCATAGGGTGAAGCACGTTGTATCCGCACGAACGCTTGTAACGCGAATATATGTCGGAGGCTATGTATCCGAGCGGGTGGCCGACATGCAGGCCCGCACCCGACGGGTAAGGGAACATGTCGAGGACGTAGTATTTTGGACGTGACGGATCAATATCCACATGATAGGTCTTGTCTTCCTTCCAGCGGCGCTGCCACTTCGCTTCGAGATCTTTGAAATTGTATTCCATGATATTTACAGAACTTTGCCGTTATAATTTTCGACAAAATTAATAAAAAACATCGTTTCACGCTCTGACTATGGCGATAAATACACAAAAACGAGTCGCCCTGCCCTTGAAACGACAAAACCCTGCCCGATGAGGCAGGGTTTTGTACACGGTATTGCCGGCAATGGAATCAGTTGCGCTTGAAAACCAGCAGAGCGTCGATCTTCGCGTCCTTGCTGAAGTCTTCGGGCTGCAACTTTATTTCGCTGTTGGTCGAGTTCAAAGCCCCGCACTTCTTACGGCCCTGATCGGAGAGCAGTTTCGACTCATCGTCAAAGACGGCATTGGCATTATCGCAGGTTACGCTGATAAAATAGCTGTCCTGACTTCCGCCCATCTCGTCATACATGGCCGTCATCTCCACACCCTTCTTCTTGCCGGCTTCACGCACGGACATTGTCGGACAAAGGCCGTTCTCCAATGATACGCGCGGAGAATAGACAAGTATGCTGTATAACTCCGGAGATGCGGAGGTAACGGTAAACACGGCCACCTTCTCGTCATTCCACCAGAGTGTATAATCATACATTCCGGCCTCGGCATAACGGTCATTGGAAGCCTTCTTCTCGACACGGTTGTAAAGGCCCTCGCCGCTGTTGGAGTTGTCCGCAAAGGGCTTGCCGAAGACAAGCGAACCGATGCCGTCTGCCGTAGCCACGAATTTCTGCGGTTCGACAACCTGCCCCGTAACAGGATCCACGGTAGCGGCCGGACGTCCGAGATGGAATCCCGACACTACCATAAGGCTGCCTATGACGATATACACGACGGCCAGAACGACGCTGACAATCGGGTTGCGGAATGCACGGAAGAACGTCCCTATCGAACGGCGTATCGAGGCCATACGGCCGGCAGGTTTCTGTCCGGCGGCTGACTCAGGCTCTGCCTGTACGTTTTCAGCGGTCTCTTCAGCGGCAGGAGCAGGCTGGCGCTTCATTTTTCGGTAACGGAGGGCATATCTTACGACGCCGAATACCATGGCGGCAATCAGCAGATACGGCAGCAGGAATGCGCCGACAGCCAGTATCACGTAGAGAATGTAGTAGGCGATTGCATAGGCGACGAAAGCACCGACAACAGGCATCAGGAACATCTGCATAATCTGGTACATACAGCCATTCAGATGATCCTTGTCTACAACCTTGCCGCTGGAATCGACGGTTACCTCAACCACATCTTCCGTAAACAACTGCTTGACGCCATGATAAAGGCCGTAGCAACCTCCGGCAAACGCAACCGGATAGAAGATTACACGCAGCCACGTATGGTCGGTAAACATGTTTCCGGTCAAAGGATTGGCAAAACTTACGTCGCCGACAAACACTGCCACAATCGCGGCTATTGCCGACAGCGACATCAACACGAGCGATACCAGAGCAAAGATCACGTCTGTTCCGGCAGAGAGGGAGTCATTTTTTTTCATGTCAGATTTTATAGGGGTTAGTTATACAGTCGCGAATTTAACCAAAAATATTGATTTCGGCCAAATAAAAAGTCCAATAAATGCATTCCCGGCAAATTATTCAACCGAAAACATGGCGCGGAAATTGAGAAATGAAGCTATTTATTACTACCTTTGCAACATATTATATTAATTTAAGGCATGCACAAATCGGGTTTCGTAAACATAATAGGCAATCCCAACGTCGGCAAATCGACACTGATGAACGCTCTGGTCGGAGAACGGCTTTCAATCATAACATCGAAAGCACAGACCACCCGTCACCGTATAATGGGCATAGTCAACGGTGAAGATTTCCAGATAGTATACTCCGACACTCCGGGAATACTCAAACCGAGCTACAAGCTGCAGGAGTCGATGATGAAGTTCGTCAAGGGCGCCGTAAGCGATGCGGACGTCATACTCTATGTCACCGACACCGTCGAGCAGAGCGACCGCTCGGCCGAGATAGTCGAGCGCATAGCCGCCAGCGGGATACCGACAATAGTCGTCGTCAACAAGATCGACCTCACGACCCCCGACAAGCTCGAAGCCCTCGTCGAGAAATGGCATGCAATCCTGCCGAATGCCGAAATAGCACCAGCTTCGGCAAAGGAGGGTTTCAACATAGGCGGAATATTCGATTCGATACTGCGCCTGTTGCCCGAAGGCGAACCTTTCTACCCGAAAGATACGCTTACGGACAAAACTCTGCGGTTCTTCGCATCGGAGATCATACGCGAAAAGATACTGCTCAACTACGACAAGGAGATACCCTATTGCTGCGAAATTGCGATCGAGAGCTACAAGGAGGAGCCGACCATAGACCGTATCGCCGCGACAATCTACGTTACGCGCGACTCGCAGAAGGGGATAATAATCGGTCACCGCGGCGAAATGCTCAAGAAAGTGGGTACACAGGCCCGCATCGACCTCGAGAAATTCCTCGGCAAAAAAGTATTCCTCGAACTCTTCGTCAAGGTCGGCGGCGACTGGCGCAATGACGAACGGCAACTGCGCCGTTTCGGTTACGAGCAGGATTAAACAATTTTCAAAGTCGCCGCAACGTTTATTGATTCGATGAAAAAGACAATATCGGGCATAATAATAGTTCTGTTCGCACTGCTTGTCGGGTTTCCCATTCGCGCCCAGTACAACAAGGAGTATTTCTTCTGGATGGGGCGCCAGCTCATGATGCAGAACGACTACCAGGAGGCCATACGCACACTCAACGTACTGTTGCGTTTCGACGAGGACGCATACGAAGGCTATTTTCTGCGCGGTATCGCCAAATACAACCTCGACGACCTGCTGGGTGCCGAGAGCGACTTCTCGACAGCCATTTCCAAAAACCCGGTATTCACCACGGCATACACCTACCGGGCCATAACACGCTCGCGTCTGGGCAACTACGACGACGCCCTCAAGGATTTCAAGGAGGCCATAGACCTGCGTCCCGACCTGCCCAACCCGTATTACAGCCGCGGAGTCACACGCCTGCTCAACCAGCAGTTCGAGGAGGCCATTCAGGATTTCGATAAATTCATCAAGCAGGAGAAGAAGGTAGCCGACGCATACATAAACCGCGGAGTATGCTACCTATATCTCAAGGACACGACACGCGCATACGAGGATTTCGACACGGCCATACGCACCAACCGCGAAAACCCCAACAGCTACAACCGCCGCGGAATGCTCTACATGCAGCAGAAACGTTACAAAGAGGCAGAAGCCGATTTCGACATGGCCATCAAATACGACTCCAATTACCTGCTGTCGTATTTCAACCGGGCGCTCGTATATTCCGACACCAACAGGCCCATGCAGTCGCTTGCCGACTTCGACAAGGTCATCGAACTCGACTCGACCAATTCGCTTACATACTTCAACCGTGCGATTCTCCGTTCGCGGATAGGCGACTACAACCGCGCCCTGGAGGATTACGACAAGGTGGCATACTACTCGCCCGACAACGTCCTCGTCTACTACAACCGGGCCATACTCTACACCCAACTCGGCGACTTCGAGAACGCCATCAAGGACTACTCCAAAGCCATTGAGCTCTACCCCGACTTCGCCAACGCCTACCTAAACCGCGGACAGTTGCGCTATGCCATGCGCGATCCCGAAGGCGGCAAGCGAGACAGGGAGACAGCCGAACGCAAAATCGCCGAATACAAGTCGAGACTCAACGACAGCACATATTCGATATACGCCGATACGACACAACGTTTCGACCGTCTGCTTTCGTTCGACAGCAAGTTGTCAGGCAACAGTTTCAAGCGCATAGCCTCCCGTCCCGAGGAGGGCAACGACCTTACACTGCTCCCGCTGTTCAGGTTCACACTCATGAAAGCCGACTCGACAACGGTCGAACTGCCGACGATGCGCTACAAGGCTCAACGCCTTAACGACTTCATGGAGAACATAGACAACAGCCTTCTTACGCTCTCATGCCGTGACAGCAACATTCCGGCCGACTCGATCGTGACAATCGACAGGCAGTTCTCCGAAGAGCTGCGTGCAAATCCCGACTCGTGGACCGTACTCTTCGAACGCGGAATCTCACAGTCGCTCATAAAGCAGTACACCAGCGCTGTCAATACATTCTCGCAGGCCATAGCCCGCAACCCGCAGAATCCGTTCATCTACATCAACCGCTCGACGACACGGGCCGAGATGATAGACTTCATATCGTCGATCGACAATGCGTACCAGCGCATTGCCATAGATTCCGACCCTGCCAACAGGCTTAACAACAACAGTTCGCGCACATACAGCTACGACGGAGCCATAGCCGACCTCGATACTGCCATCGGGCTGTTCCCCGACTTCGCCTTCAGCTACTACAACCGTGCAAACCTGCATGCACTGTCAGGACAACTGCCAGAAGCCTTCGACGACTACACGAAAGCCATCGAGATGAACCCCTACTTTGCCGAGGCTTATTACAACAGGGGCCTTATACAGATATATATGAAAGATACGCGCAAGGGTTGTCTCGACATATCGAAGGCCGGAGAGCTCGGCATCGACAAGGCATACGAAATATTGAAGAAATACGCCATGGAGGAGTGATAACAACTCAAACAAACATATTATGACTGAAATCATTACAAGAAAACTCAACGATTCGGCATGGGTGCGGTGGACTGCCCTGATACTCATCGCACTGATGATGTTCTTCGGATACATGTTCGTGGACGTCATGTCGCCACTGAAATCTCTGATCGAATCGGCACGCGGCTGGGACAGCAGCACGTTCGGAACGTATGCGGCATCGGAATACTTCCTCAACGTATTCTGTTTCTTCCTCATCTTCGCCGGTATTATTCTCGACAAGATGGGCATACGCTTCACCGGTGTACTTTCGGCCTCGCTCATGGTGATCGGAGCCTCGATCAAATACATCGGCATCAGCGACTGGTTCCAGACGACGGAACTGGCAGCATGGCTCAACAGCTGGTGGACCGTCATGCCTGCAAGCGCCAAGGTCGCATCTCTGGGCTTCATGATCTTCGGCTGCGGTTGCGAAATGGCCGGCACGACCGTCTCAAAAGCCATAGCAAAATGGTTCAAGGGCAAGGAGATGGCTCTGGCAATGGGTCTGGAGATGGCAATCGCCCGTCTCGGCGTCTTCGCTGTGATGTGGCTGTCGCCGTATATCTCCAACAAGTTCGACGGCTCGGTAGTTGCGCCCGTAGGGTTCTGCACGGCATTGCTCTTCGTAGGCCTCATCTGCTACTCGGTATTCACGCTGATGGACAAGGTTCTCGACAAGCAGCTCATAGCTGCCGGTGAAATGGCCGAGGAGAAATCGCCCGAAGACGAATTCCATATCAGCGACCTGGGCAAGATCTTCTCCAGCAAGATGTTCTGGCTGGTGGCCCTGCTCTGCGTACTCTACTACAGCGCCATCTTCCCGTTCCAGCGTTATGCACCGAACTTCCTTGAGGTGACGCTCGGCGTCGATGCCGAAACCGCATCGCGACTTTTCAGCTGTTTCCCGATCCTCGCAATGGTACTTACCCCGTTCCTCGGCGCTTTCCTCGACTTCAGGGGCAAGGGTGCCTCGATGCTGATGGTTGGCGCCGTGATCATGGTGGCATGCCATCTGAGCTTCGCATTCCTGCTGCCGGCATATCCGTCAAAATGGCTGGCCGTACTGCTCATAGTCGTTCTCGGAGTATCGTTCTCGCTGGTGCCTGCCGCATTGTGGCCCTCGGTTCCCAAGATCATTGACGAAAAGATTCTCGGTTCGGCATACTGCCTCATATTCTGGATTCAGAACATCGGCCTGTGCCTCGTACCGCTGCTCATAGGCTTCGTGCTCGACGCTACCGGCGGATACCTCATGCCGATGATTATCTTCTCATCGTTCGGAGTGCTCGCATTCATTCTGAGTGCATACCTCAAGATCGAGGACCGCAAAAAGGGTTACGGTCTCGAAGAACCGAACGTAAAGAAACAGTAACAACCACTCACAAAAAAAACGACCGGGTTCAATGCCCGGTCGTTTTTTTATAGACCTCTGTTATCCGGCTGCACATCTCCTCCCAGGAGAATCGTTTCCGCTCTTCGGTCATATTCCGCCTGAAACGTTCAATGTTGCCGTCTTCATTCATGCGGTCAACGGCCGCAGCAACACCCTCAACCGTGGGCGGGCAAACATAACCGACCACATCGTCGGGTACGATCTCGGCAAGTCCTCCGACGTCCGACACGATGATGGGCAGGCAAAAATTGTAGGCAATCTGCGTCACCCCGCTTTGCGTAGCGCTCTTGTATGGAAGAATCACAGCCTCGGCAGCCGAGAAATAATATTTGACATCGCTGTCGGCCACGAAACGGTCATGCAGTATCACACGGTCGCCCAGCGCCCCTATCAACGGCATATACTTGTCGCGTGAGGCATAGAATTCGCCGGCGACGATCAGTTTCATCTCTTTGTCGGCAATGCGCGTCCAGGCCTCCAGCAGCGTATCGAGCCCCTTGTAATCACGTATAAGCCCGAAGAACAGCATGTATCTGTCATCGGGGTTCAGGCCGAGGTGCCGGCACGCCTCGGACCGGTCGACACGGGCGCCGAAATTCTCGAACATCGGGTGCGGTGAGAAGAGTGCCGGAGCCGACGTATAGTTCAAAAGTTCGCCATGCACCTGTTCTGACATGTAGACGAAACCGTCGACAGCACTCAGGAAATAGCGGTTGAACGGACGGTCGACAAAATGGTGTTCGTGCGGTTCAACATTGTCGATCTGGCATATGACCTTCGTATGGCCGTTACTGCGGGCAATGCGGGCTATGGTGCCGAAACACGGGGCCATGAACGGAGTCCAGTACTTCATCAGAATGAAGTCGGGAGCCTCGCGGCGCAGACGGCGTCCGATGCGAATCCAGTTGAACGGGTCGACCGTATTGACGCACCGCTCGATATTAAGGTCAGAAGGAGCCGGTGTATCGACAGTCTGACTTTCACCCGGAAACAGGAACGACGGGTACTGCAGCGTAAAGGTACGGATACGCACCTCGTCGCCACGGCTCGCAAAAACGCGTGCCATGGTCTCCATTATCGATGCCAATCCGCCCCTGTACGGGTGGGCGGGACCCAGTATGCAGATTTTCATTATCGCGAGGCGTTGAATGCCTTGATTCCTTCGTTCAGAAAATCGACAAAACCATCGACACTCAGGTCATAACCACGTGCCGGAAGCAGCTGCCGGCCGTCGGAAGCCGCTATTATGTAATTGGGCTGTGCATTCACACCGAAACGCGTGCGTGCAATATACGAATTTATACGGCCGAGGGTCTTGAGTTCATCTCCGGCTTCGGTCGTGACCCAATCGCTTTCGGCGACACGCATCTTGTCATCGGTATAGAGAGCAACGATGACATACTCCTCGCGGAGAATACGCTGCACCTGCTCGTCGCTCCACACACGTGCCTCCATCTCGCGGCAGTTCACACAGCCGTGTCCCGTAATGTCGATGAAGAGAGGCTTGTTTTCGCGCTCTGCGGCAGCTATTCCCTGCCCGAGGTCGAAATACCCTTCAAGTCCGTGCGGCAGGTGCAGCACGTCGCCGTACTTCACCTTTTCGGCTGCAGATGATGCGGCAGGTACCGTCCCGGCGTCGCGTGTCAGGACGAAATCCTGCGTATGAATAGGAGGCAGGTAGCCCGACAACGCCTTGAGCGGGGCGCCGAACATGCCCGGAATCATATATACGACAAATGCGAATACGGCAATGGCAAGCCCGAGTCGCGTGACGGAGACATACTGCACTTCGCTGTCATGTGCGAAACGCAGTTTGCCCAGAAGATAGAGTCCCAGCAGCGAGAAGCAGACAATCCAGATGGCGAGGTAGACTTCACGGTCGAGCAAACCCCAATGGTACGTCTGGTCGGCAACGCTCAGGAACTTGAAGCCGAGGGCAACCTCGATGAAACCGAGCACCACCTTGACCGAGTTGAGCCAACCGCCGCTCTTGGGCAGGCTCTTCAGCAGCGAGGGGAAGAGTGCAAAGAGCGTAAACGGCAGCGCAAAGGCTATCGAGAAGGCCAGCATCGTTATTATCGGCTGCCAGAACTCCCCTGCCGTCGATTTGATCAGTACCGACCCTACGATCGGGCCTGTGCATGAGAACGACACCAGCACAAGCGTCAATGCCATGAAGAATATACCGACAAGGCCGCCACGGTCCGAATTCCGGTCGCTCTTGTTCACGAGCGAACTCGGCAGCGTTATCTCGAAAGCGCCGAAGAACGATGCCGCAAAGACCATGAACACAATGAAGAACACGATATTGGGCAGCCAGTGCGTTGCAAGCCAGTTGAAGATGTCGGCCGTAACCGCATTGCCGCCGACAAGTCGCGTCACGAGTATTATCACGGCAATAGGCACGGTATAAAGGGCCACGATGAACAGACCATAGGTCAGTGCCTTCATGCGGCCGGCAGCCTTGTTGGCGCTGCCCTTCATGAAGAACGACACGGTCATCGGCACCATGGGGAATACACATGGCGTCAGCAGCGCCGCAAAGCCCCAGAGTATGGCCTCGACCACAAGCGTCCAGTCAAACGGAGCAGAACTCTTCACGGGAGCCGCATCAGTTTCGGTGGCCGCTACGGTTACTGCCGACGTCTCTCCGACATCGACTGAGAAATCCCACGTTTCGGGCATTCCGCATTCGGTTCCGCGGCACGACATCCAGGTAACCGTACCCTTCACCGTCGCGCTTCCGCCTGCCGGCCACACCTTCTGGCCTATAACTATCTTGTCGTGAAACTCCCCGACATCACCGTTGCGGACAGGCTCGTTCAATGTATAAGGCGTTCCGTCGAATTGCACCGATTCGTCCGGCTCGAACTCGACCGTGGTCGACGAGTATCCCGAATCGAGGTCATACGTATGCCAACCCGACTTCATTTTACCTGTCAGTACGATTTCATACTCTCCGTCGCCAAGCGACTCGGAATGTGACGTCCAGGTCACTGTAGGGCCGTCGAGCGGCTGTGCCGACACGGCGGCAAACATCATGACGGAGAGTATCGAGAGTGTTATTTTTACAAATTTTCCCATATGTTTATACTTTTTCGGCAAAGATATACAAAAATCCGAATACGAATACCGCAAATGCCGGTATGGCAAAAAAATCCGCCTCCTCTGCAAAGGAGACGGATACACCTCTATATCGCAGACGTATGTCAGCGCCACTCTATCGCGGCCCGGCATACGGCTTCGCCGTCATCGGACTTGATCTCGAACAGCGATACGGCACCGTTCTGTTCATAACCGACAGTCAGCGTATGTCCGTAACGCGACTCCCTGATGAAATGCACGTCGAGACGCAGCGGACGATGTTCGGCAAGCATCTCTATGGGCAGAATGTCGAGCATCATGTCGATATAACGCATGGTATTGACATGGCGGTTGAAGTCAATGTCGCTGTAAACGATGCGGTGCTCGGTAGTATGCTGCGGATTTACAGTAAGGACCTTGCGCGGGCGATCGCACGGAGCCGGTTCGTCCGACACATATGACCTGTGAAGCTCGACCACGCTGCTCAGGTCAAGAGGCGCACGGCGAACCATGTCTATCATGCACCATTGCGATGTGACCCGGCCGAAAACATTGCCCCCGTCGTCCGTGAGCAGGAAATTACGCACTGACAACAGCCTCCCGCCATCGTTGATCCATGTCCTGATCTTAAAAGGGGTATATTGCTCCGGCAGGAGATCGAACTCCAGCGCCATACGTGAAAGCACCCACGAACGGTCGTTCTTCAATAAAGTATCTGTTCCGAATCCGTTGCGCTGCGCGTCCACACCTGCCGTATTAAGCACACAGTTGCACATGGACGTTATGGTCGCCCGCAATGTAAAATCGACGTCCTGCGGTTCGACCCTGAAATCATATACGTTTCCTGCACTCATATCCGAAATTATTATTTACCGTTTTACCGTGCAAATGTAACCATTTTTCACGTCATACAGCAGCCTTATACTGCGATTAAACATAACTGTATGGTCGGACCGCATGTTCGAAATGCAATATATAAATGGTATAAATATATTGCGCAATATATCGTCCCTGCCATACGACTGGCCATAAAGACTGAAAAGTTTTATCGAAAAACGATAAAAATTATTTGTTTGGCATAAATTTATTATTATATTTGCACCACGATAACCAAATAATGCCAACACGATGCACAGCAAACGCAGTCTGAAAATACGCATACTGGTAATATATGTCGTATATTTCATCGCTTTGATAGCAGGATTCGCATACAACGTAATGCCCGCATTCCGCCACGGCGCAAACATGGGCGAAAACGTAAGCGGCGAGATGCTCGACGAGTGGTTCAGCGGCAACCACCGCCTCAGCAAGATATTCATCGGAGTGCCTACGCTGAAACCTGCAGAGTACATCTCGCAGGAACTCGGCGACGACAGACAGACGACAGTTACGGCATACGCCTCGAAATTCGACATCGTCGTATCCCAGGAGGCCGAAGAGGGACAGCCGCTGACTCAGGCCGTAATGAATGTGGTCGGAGGCTCGTCGATGGTATACCTGCTGTCGCTCGTGCTAATGGTAATATACATAGCCGTATTCGTATTCATATTCCTGATAATACACTCGTTGCGCAAATCAGTAAGCAATGACGCCCCGCTCGACAACCGTTGCACGTGGTACACACGCATCATAGGCATACTTATACTTGCCGCAACGGTCGGCGATGCCGTCGGACAATGGTACATGAGCAACGAGGCCGCCAAAATACTGGAAGGAAGTTCACTCGCCGTAAACACGGCGTTTACGCTGAACTACTGGAACGTGCTGATCGCCATTCTGGTGATATTCACGGCCGAAGTATTTGCCATAGGATCAAAACTCGGCGAAGAACAGAAACTCACAATCTGAAAACATCTCGGACGTTATGAACATGAGCTGTAAAATCAAGGGGGGGGGTATAACATGGCTATTATAATAAATATCGACGTAATGATGGCCAAACGCAAGATCTCGCTGGGAGAACTTGCGGAAAGGGTCGACATAACACCCGCCAACCTGTCGATACTCAAGACAGGCAAGGCCAAGGCCGTGCGTTTCTCGACGCTCGAGGCCATCTGCCGCGAGTTGGAGTGCCAGCCCGGCGACATTATAGAATACAGGAAAAACTGACAAACTTTTTTAATAAACCTTCATTATGAAAAAACTCATTCTGTCGGCCATAGCCCTTGTGGCAATGGCAAGCGCATCGGCCCAGGACAACCCGATGCTGCAACCGATTCCCGCCGACAAGGACGTCCGTGTCGGTCGGCTCGAAAACGGCATGACCTACTACATTCGTCACAACGAAAAACCCAAATCGCAGGCACATTTCTACATTCTGCATGACGTAGGCGCAATACAGGAGGAGGACAACCAGCAGGGTCTGGCCCACTTCCTCGAGCACATGGCATTCAACGGCACGAAGAACCTGCCCGACAAGATGCTCATCGAGTATCTCGAAAAGATAGGTGTAAAGTTCGGCGCCAACCTCAATGCAGGTACCGCATGGGACTACACACAGTACACGCTCATGGACGTTCCCACCACCCGTGAGGGCATTATCGACACCGCCCTGCTCATTCTGCACGACTGGTCGCACTTCATCGCACTCGAGCCCGAAGAGATCGACTCGGAGCGCGGTGTGATCATGGAGGAGCTTCGCACGCGTGACGGTGCAGGCTGGCGTTCGACCATCAACATGGTAAAGGCCCTGGCAAAAGGCACCAAATACGAGAACCGCAACCTGATCGGTTACCTCGACGGCCTCAAGGGCTTCGAGCACGGCGATCTTGAGAGCTTCTACCACACATGGTACCGTCCCGACTACCAGGCCATCTTCGTTGTAGGCGACGTGGACGTAGATGCAGTAGAGTCCAAGATCAAGACCCTCATGAGCGACATACCCGCACCTGCGGCCGACGCTCCGAAAAAGGAGGTTATATATGTTCCCGACAATGAGGAACCCATCGTTTCGATCTTTACCGACCCAGAGATGCAGTACTCGTCGATATCCATGTATTGCAAGCGCAAGGAGCTGGCACCCAAGGAGATTGCCAATACGGTATATGCCGAGATGATAAATGTAGCCCTTTCCTACATGGACAACATGGGTAACGCGCGCTTCAACGAGATGACAATGAAACCCGACGCTCCGTTCCTCGGCGCAGGCATGGGCAACGGCAGCGTAGGCATCTGCCCCACGCTCGAGGTTACGGTCTTCTCGGCACAGGCCGAAGAGGGCAAGATCGCCACTACGATGGAAGCTCTCTGCACCGAAATGGAACGCATACAGCGCTACGGCTTCACCCAGAGCGAGTTCGAGCGTGCACAGAACGAGCTGCTCCGCAGCGCCGAGCGCAAGTACGCCAACCGCAACGACCGTAAGAACGGCGAATATGTAAGCAACTATGTCAACAGCTACCGTTTCAACACGGCCATACCCGATGCCGAGACAGAATGGCAGCTCGACAGCATGCTGATCAAGAACCTGACCGTAGACGTAGTGAACGACCTGGCCAAGCAGATCATCACCGACAACAATATGGTTGTCGTAATCAACGCTCCGGAGAAGGAAGGTCTCGTAAACCCGACTGCCGAGGAGGTTACGGCCATCATCAAGAAGGCTCAGGCAAGCGAGGTTGAGCCTTACGAGGACAATACCGTCAAGGAGCCGCTTATCGGCGAGGACGTCGTGCTGAAAGGCTCGAAGGTGAAGAAGACAACCGTAAACGAAACCCTCGGAACAACCGAGTGGACTCTCAAGAACGGTACCAGGGTCATTGTCAAGCCCAGCAAGCTCAAGGCTGATGAGGTTCTGTTCCGTGGATATGCCGAAGGCGGTCTCTCGACCCTCTCGGACGAGGATTACTACACCGGTAATTTCCTGACCTCGACTCTCTCGATGTCCGGCGTATCTAAATTCTCGGTAACCGACCTGCGCAAGCAGCTCTCGGGCAAGACGGCCAGCGTATATATGGACGTCAACGACTATGATCTCGGAGTAAAGGGTTCGTGCTCGCCCAAGGACATCGAGACCATGCTGCAACTGGTATATCTCAACTTCACCAGCCCGCGTTTCAACCAGGACGACTTCAACACCATGATGAAGCAGTACGAGGCTTATGTCGAGAATCTCAAGACCAATCCCGACTACATCGCGGCAGAGACTCTGCAGAAGACTCTCTACAACAATAACCCGCGCCGTCAGATGCTGTCTCCCGAGATACTCGCACAGGTCAACTTCGACCGCATGCCCGAAGTGTTCAAGCAGCTCTACCCCAACGGCAACGCCTTCACCTATACCATCATCGGTAATGTGGACCTCGAAACGCTGAAGCCGCTTGTAGAGAAATACATCGGCTCGCTGCCCGTATCGAAGAACAAACTCGGATACAAGGACGACGGCGTACGCACCGTTAAGGGCGAAGTCACCAACGACTTCAAGACCCCGATGCAGCAGCCCAAAGTTACGGTTACCCGCGTATTCACGGGAGAAATCCCCTATACGATAGAGAACAAGGTTGCCATGACACTGCTGTCGCAGGCTCTCGATTCGCGCTATCTGGTTTCGATACGCGAGGAGAAGGGCGGCACCTATGGCGTACAGGTTGGCGGCGGACTCGGCAACACTCCGTTCGAGAAATATTCGCTCACCATCACGTTCGACACCAATGCCGAGATGGCAGATGAACTTAGCGACATCGTAATGGCCGAGTTCAAGAAGATCGCCGAGGAAGGCCCGCTGACCGAAGATATCGAAAAGACGCGCGAGTTCCTCGTAAAGAACTGGAGCAACACGCTCGAAAGCAATGGCGGTGTACTCGGAGTCATCAACTACTGGTATCAGGACGGACTTGACTATATGAACAACTACCTCAATACGGTCAAGAGCGTCACCAATGAGGACGTACAGAAACTCGCACAGAAGATCCTTGCCGACGGCAACATGGTCTATGTCGTAATGCGTCCAGAAGCTGAAGCCCAGGCCGAACAGAAAGCAGAAGCCCCCGCAGCTGAATAAACCATAAATATAAATAGTAGCGAGAATCCGCAGTGCCGCATTCACTTACGGCATTGCGGATTCTTCATTCACTCCATTCATGCATAATATATGACGATAAACATACATATTACAATAACAGTTTTCACGGTTTTTGCAGAAAAACTATAAGTCTATTGATATGAAATATGTTATATATGTATTAAAATCAGACGTATTTTGCGTGAAATATTTTGTGAAATATTTGTCGTTTACAAAATAACGCTTAAATTTGTACTAATTAATTGAAACCATAAGAAGCTGGATTTTTTAAAAATATAATTAAATCCGACGAAAACACATTAAACCTATTAGTTTTATGAAGATGAAAAATTTGTTTAAGACGCTTCTGCTGTCGGCCGTTGTACTGACAGCAGGAACATTGGTCTCGTGCAAGGACGACGACCCCAATGAAGGTCGCTATGAAGGCATTCCGACCATTTCGGTTTCGCCCACAGACCTGGCCGTAACGCTCACCGGCGGCACTACCGAAGCGGTGACGATTACAACCGAGGCAGAATGGACTATTTCGATTCCGAGCGACGCATCGGACATCACTGCCAGCAAGACCAGCGGATTCGGCAACGGCAGCGTAACTTTCACTGTACCTGCACACGCCGAGCGTAACGTAACCGTAACCGTAACTGCAACCGGCTACTACAACAACACGCCTCTGACCAAGACCGCAACCATCAATATCGCGCAGAACGAGGGTGGCGAAAGTCTTGAAGGAACAATTGCCAGCATAACCGAGACAGGCACTTACACAATTAACGACGCAGTGGTTGTAGGTACTTACGACAGCGGTTTCGTTATGACCGACCGCAGCAAACTCTACTTCCTCGTCTATATGTTTGACAAGAACTCGAACCCGGATCCGCAGGTTCCGGCTGTAGGCACGGTTGTAAATGTAAGCGGAGATGTAGTAGATCACAACGGCATGCTGCAGTTCAACTACACGGCTACCGTAACCCCGACCGGTGAGACTCAGCAGGTTGACCTCGGCGAGCCCGCAGCATACGGCTATGAGGAGATGAAGGCCTACAAGTCGAATCCGTCGTACGTATATGTTAAATACACCGGCACACTCTCCGTAAGTGGCAACTACTACAACGTACTCTTCGCTGAAGGCACCGACACACAGGGTTCGATTTCGTATCCGAATCCCGAGCTCAACGTGGCAAGTTTCAACGGCAAGGTTGTTGACGTAACAGGCTTCCTCGTAGGTGCATCAGGCTCTTCATATGTAAACACCTGCTGCACGGCAATATCTGAGAACACCACTACTCCGTCGATCAGTGCTACCGCTCCCGCAACATTTGCATCTGCCGGAGGGACCTTGAATGTTACTTATACTACACAGAACCTCGGCTCGAACCAGGTATTTGCAGAGGTAACCGGTGAGGGCTTCAGCATAGGTACTCCTTCCAACGGCACCATCGCAGTTACGGCAGCAGCAAATAATGAGTCTGTCGCCAAGAGCGGAACTCTTACTCTGTATATAGCTGCATCTGAAGGTGGAACACATCTGGCTGAAGCAGTAGTAGCTCTGAAACAGGCTCCTTATACCGAAGCAGGTGCAAGCTACCAGCCCGTTACTTCTGCTCCCGCAGACTGGTCTGGTCAATATGTAGTTGGCTATGTAGATGGCGAAACATGCTATATTATCAATACGAAATATTCGGGTGAAACTGCTACAAGATCGACATTCACTTATACGGCTTTGAGCTCGCCTGAATACGACGGTACGAATATCGCATACAATGAAGCTTACAATACGATTACTCTTGCCAAAGTAGATGGTAGTGATTACTATTCAATGCAGTACGGCAGCATGTATGTAGGTTGGATATCTTCGACTGGTAATAAATGTGAGTTTACCACAACAACACCGACCTCTTCAGATACAAATTATCTCTGGACTGTAGAGTTCAATGAGGAGAATCTTATATATCTGACTGTTGTAGCAACAAAAGATGATTCTAAACCGCGCAGATTGCAGTTTAACTCCAATAGCGGTCAGGAACGTTTTGCAATTTACGAAAACACACAAAAGAATCTCACGTTATATACGCTGAAATAATAAGCGTATAAGAATCTAATAAAATCCGGACTCTTGACGGAGTTTACACAATCCGTCAAGAGTCGGGTTTTTCTAAAGAGGTATACAAAAAGCACCCCCAAGGCGTTATTGGATAAAAGATTTTATTGCACAAACTTAACACTTGATGGATATCCAAATAATAAAAAAGCTGAAACTCTCAGCGATAGCCCTGTCGGTTGCCATAATGTCGATCATGACCGCTTGCGGAGATGAGGAGGAACAATGGTCTCCTTTCAAATCGCAGGCATCGCTCGACCAGACAACTCTCGGATACGATGAAACAATCCTGACCGGTAAAACTCAGGGCTCTCCGTCATTGAACTGGACAGCCGTAATTACCGAAGGAAGCGAATGGTGCTCGTTCAGCCAATCGGCTAAACAAATTTCGAATGCAGGCAAAGTGGGTTCCACTTTCAAAATATATCTAAGCACCAATGAAACAACCTCGTCACGTCGGGGCGAGATTCAAATAAAATTCACCGACAACTACTCCGTAACGCTCAACTTCACGCAATACGGAAACGGCGACAACGCCGAATACAACCGCGCTTGGGGAGAACAACCCGAATACAGAGGCAACGACGATTACGTGTACAAGACATACTATACGACTTTATACAGCTCGACCAGGAAGGTCCGCAGCTACTCGATATGTTACGACACCGAGAAACTTGTCTCGCAATGGGTTGCATATCCGCTCCATACCATATACATGTCACCATCGGTCGGCAGGACAAATGCTTGGTCTTTTGACGACACTCCGAATCCGACAATTCCGGAAAGTCTGCAACAGGATATAGTAAACGGTGCATACGGCAACGGAGATGCTCGCGGGCATATGCTGCCGTCGGCATCGAGATACAGTACCATTGCCACAAACGAACAGACGTTCTACGCAACCAACATGATGCCTCAGGCTTATGATTTCAACGGAGGATCTTGGGCAACGCTTGAGGACCGTGTTCGTACAATCGCCAAAACGACCTCAGATACACTGTTCGTCGTTGTCGGCACGTTGTACGAGAACCCGAGGATAATAAACAAGAACGGACGTCGTATCACAAGGCCGTCACATTGTTTCAAACTGCTGCTGAAAACAAAGAGCGGCAATACGCATAAAAGCATCTCGGAGATCACATCTGCAGACGAACTCGTATCCATAGGTTTCCTCTATGAAAACGATAACGACAGCGAATACACAACATTCTCCGAGGCTGCCGTTTCGGTAGCCGACATCGAGGAACGTTCAGGTTTCACGTTCTTCCGCAATATAGATCCCGCAATTGCCGACGAGGTAAAGGCTCAGAAGAATCTGAGCGATTGGGGAAGTGCTTTCAACTGATAAACTAAACAGAACCATAGAATCTAAAATTACACACTATGAAGAAGCTGATTTTCACGACTCTGTTTGCGGCCTTATTTCTGGCCTGCTTTGCGCAGAAGCCCAGAATGGTCGTATTCTACAATCTCGAAAATCTTTTCGACACGATCAACGATCCCAACATCAACGACGAGGAGTTCCTGCCCGACAGTCCGCGAAAGTGGAACTCGTACAAGTACAACACCAAATTATCGAACATTGAGCAGGTGTTGTTCGACATCGCGCTGATAAACAAGGAATACCCCGCCGTCATCGGCGTTTCGGAGATCGAAAACAAAGCTGTGCTCGAGGATCTGGTCTCGCAGCCCAAGCTCGCTCCCGGAAAGTATGGAATCGTTCATTACGACTCACCTGATGCGCGTGGCGTAGATGTCGCATTCCTTTATCGTCCCGACATCTTCAAACTCGAAGGAAGTCAGGCCATCAAATTCAATATGCCGGGAATGCCCAATTTCCGCACCCGCGATTTCGTGACCATGTGGGGAACCATCGACAACGAGCCGTTCTTCTTCCTCGTATCGCACTGGCCCTCGCGTCTGGGTGGCAAGGCTGCCTCGTCACCGAAACGTGAAGCCGCTGCTGCACAGTGCCGCCACATAGCCGACTCGGTACGCAAGGCCAATCCGGCCACAAAGGTAGTAATCATGGGCGACCTCAACGACGACGCCACCGACAAGAGCATCGTCGAGGTACTCGGTGCAAAGGCCAAAATCAAGAATCTTGAAGAAGGCGACATGTACAACCCGTTCATTGACGTATTGAAAGCCGGTTACGGAACATTGGCTTATCAGGACGCATGGAACCTGTTCGACAACATCATCATCTCCGACAACCTCGCAACCGGATCTACCGGCAAACTCAAGATCCAGAAAGGAAAGGACTGGAAATTCTACGGCAACATATTTACTCGTTCGTACATGATCCAGAAAGAAGGCCAATACAAAGGCTATCCGTTGCGCACATTCGTTGGGACCAACTTCCAGGGCGGATACTCCGACCACTTCCCCGTATACATTTACATAGGAACAGACGAATAAAACCATATTTGTATGAAACTCAAATCTCTACTTATTTTGACATTTACCCTTGTCTCCTTTGCCGGTTGGGCTCAGGACGGAGGTATAAAGGGTAAATTGGTATCTCGCGACGGACGCGCAGCCGTAAGCAACGCTACGGTTACGATCGAGTCCACGGGACAAACCGTCGTTACTGACAATGAAGGAAACTTCACTCTCGGCAACCTGCCCAGCGGAGACTACAAGATCACGTTTACGGCTCCCGATTTCGAGCAGACCGAGGTAGTGGTTCACGTAGACAAGAACGTCAAGAACATCAACCAGGTAGCGATGGCTCCTGCTCAGGTACAGGAGGTTCTGGACGACTCGATCTTCGCCGAATACGACACGGAGACCTCGGATTCCGATGCGCAGGCAATGCCTTCGTCGCTGTCGGCATCGAAAGACATCTTCAACAACATCGCATCGTACAGATTCAGCGAAATGCGTTTCAGAACGCGCGGATATGACACGCAGTACACCGACGTATATCTCAACGGCATCAGATTCAACGATGCTCTGACCGGATACGGTCCCTGGTCGCTGTGGAGCGGTATGAACGACGCGACGAGAAACCAGGAGAACACCTCGGGACTTGACGTCACTCAGTACGGCATCGGCGGCATCGGCGGTACAACCAATATCAACGCCCGTGCATCGCAGATGCGCAAGGGATTCCGCGCCAGCGTATCGAACGGCAACTCGATGTACCGTTTCCGCGCCATCGTCTCCTATGCGTCCGGCGCTCTCGACAGTGGCTGGTCCTATGCCTTCTCGGTATCGACCCGACAGGGCGGCAACGGATACGTTGACGGTGTTTACTACAATTCGTACGGATACTTCGCTGCTGTCGAAAAACTCTTCGGCACACAGCATCGTCTGTCGCTGATGGTGCTCGGCACTCCGCAGGAGCGCGGCGCACAGCAGGCTTCGACCCAGGAGGCATACGACCTCTTCGGAAACAACTACTATAACCCCAACGTCGGATATCAGGACGGCAAACTGCGCAACACCCGCGTGCGTAAGACTCACGAGCCTATCGTAATGCTCAACTACTACTACGATATTTCGGAGAAGACCCGTCTGACGGCAGCCACATCGGTACGTTTCGGCAAGAACGGATATTCGGCCCTCACATGGAAGGACGGCGCCGACCCGCGTCCCGACTACTACCGCTATCTGCCTTCGTACTATACGAGCCAGATAACCGGAGATATTCCCGGAATCTTCACCCCTACCACGGACAATGAAATCGAATCCTATCTACAGGCTGCAGCTAATGCCGCTACGGTATGGAAGCAGACCATGGGCCGCATAGACTTCGACAACATGATCCGCACCAACCAGCGTGAAGATCCCAACGTAAGCTATGCTAACGGCTATCGTTCGAACTACATGATCGAGGAGCGTCACACCGACCAGATCGACTACAATTTCACGGCAAACATCGCACATACGTTCAACAAGAACCACCGTCTGACCGCAGGAATCAACGCCCGTATCAACCGTACCGAATACTACGATCAGGTAAAGGATCTTCTGGGCGGTGACTATTGGGTCGACATCGACAAGTTCGCCGAGCGCGACAAGGGAAGCGATATTATCGCATACCAGAATGATGTTGACTACTTCAATGAGCACGGACACGCACGCGTAGTAAAGGAGGGTGACAAATTCTCGTACGACTACTATGCGCATATCCGCCAGGCTCAGGTTTGGGCTCTCTACGGCTTCAACATCGGCGGCTTCGCCATGGAAGTGGGCGGAGAAATCGGATATTCGGGAATGTGGCGTCAGGGTCTCATGCGCAAGGGTCTCTTTGCAGAAGGCAATGAGTCGTTCGGAGACTCGAAGCATCTCGACTACCTGACATACAAGGTCAAGGGTAACTTCTCATACCGTTTCTCTGGCGCACACTCGCTCGCAGCCAACGTGGCAATGATACAGGACGCTCCGACATTCCAGACGGCATTCGTATCGCCCCGTACCCGTAACCAGGTGAACCCCGGCTTGAAGGCCAACACGATATTCAGTGCAGAATTGACATACAACCTCAATCTGCCCTACATCAAGGCCCGCGTTTCTGGTTACTACACAAAGATGAACGATCTGGCCAAGGTCATTTCATTCTATGATGATACGCAGTCGTCATACACCAACTTTGCAATGACCGGCATAGACAAGCGCTACTACGGAGTGGAACTCGGTCTTGATGTTCCCATCTGGAACGGACTTTCGCTCAGAAGCGCCATCAGCTGGGGCCGCTATCAGTATACATCGAACCCCAACTTCGTACAGATCGTCGATAACAGCGCAGACGTAAAACTTATTGATAAGGTATACTGGAAGGATTTCTACGTTGAAAGCACACCGCAGTTCGCAGCAAACGTAGGTCTCAACTTCCGCGGTCCGAAGAACTGGTTCGCTTCGGTTGATTTCAACTACTATCAGGACCTCTACCTTTCGATGAACCCGGCATACCGTACCAACAATGCGGTCAAGAACTACATGAGTGTACTGAACAACTCAAATGCTGACGCTATAGCACAGGCATGGGCCTTGAACAACATCGAGACCATACGAGCTCAGGAGAACCTCGGTTCGGCATATACGCTCAGCGCAAGCATCGGCAAGAACTGGTACATACACCGCATCTACACGCTCGGATTCAGCCTCGAGGTAAAGAATATCCTCAATGATCAGGGTATCCGCACCGGTGGTTACGAGCAGATGCGTATGCGCAAGACCCGTGGTCTCGACGTAGGTGAGAATCCTGCCAAGCAATACTATTCGCGTTTCGATTCGAAATATTTCTACCTGCTCGGAACGACGTATTACCTCAACGTATACTTCCGCTTCTAAAGTCGAACCGCTAAAATGAAAAAGATTATGAAACTGTTCAGAATATTTTTAATCACGGTTGTCGGTTCGCTTATGGTGAGCTGCTACAACGATTTTGACATGCCCTCGCCGGCTCCCGTCTACAATGACGAGACAATGGAGGCCATGGGCATGACTCACATCACGATCTACGATCTGAAAAAGATGTTCGGGACTATCGACGGTACGGGCAGCACCAATGTATCCGACGGTCTTGACAAAACCATGTACAAGCGCTTCGTTCTCGACGAAGCCGAGTGTACGGATTGGGAGAAACAGACCAACCGTTATATAGTCGGCAACTACTATATCAAGGGTAAGGTCATATCGAACGACGAGCAAGGCAACATCTACAAGTCGCTCTATATCTATGACGGTACCGCAGCCATCGAATTGAAGCTCACGAACGGACTCTATCTCGATTACTTCTGCAACCTCGACAAGATTGGCACCGGAGAAGAGGCCACACAGTGGGTGTATGTAAAACTGCACGGTCTCTACATGGGCAACTTCCGCATGATGCTCTCGATAGGTGACATACCGACCGAAAGCCTCAACTCATACGGCCGCCCGAAGTTCTACCCCAACTCCAACATCAACAGCCCGATCAAGGTGCGTGATCACGTGTTTCCCGGAGAAAGGGACGTTCTGACCGAAGGTGTATTGAGCAGCGACGGTTCGAACAAGAACGATTATGATGTACTAAAAGTCAACGAAAGCAACTGCGAGCAGTTACTGTACAAGAACAGTGATGGAGGTATCAATTATTTCGGCCGCCTGATACGCTTTGAGGGAGTGAAGATGGCATACCGCGGTGTAACCAACCAGAAAAAAGAGACTGCCGATATGCTCGACGAGGGATATTATCCGTCGTGGATCTGCACCAGCGGAACCATGAAGTCTCCGGTTTACAATACGGTTACAGGCTCTCCTGTAGAAGGATGCCTCACTACCAAAGACGGCATGTACGTCAAGGACGGCAATCTGGTAAATGCGGAGGGTGATGTCGTAGAGGAGAACTGGCTGCTCAATTCGGACGGATTGCTCAACGAGGCTCGATTCTCTTCAATCCAAACTACGCCGCTGGTTGTCGAGTTCAAGGACAGCCCGTGGGGAAAACTGGCATACAGCAACAACAACATCTCGCTGTACGGACAAATGGTCGTAGGATTCGGAGACAAAGGTCAGACGGCCTTAAAGAAATCCGAAGCAGGCGTATATGTCGTTCGCACGAGCGGTTATTCACGCTATGCCGGCAAAGTAGTACCACGTGACGGGACACAAGGAGATATCCTGGCCATATATTCGATATACTCTAAAAGTACATCGCAAGGATACGAGGCATACCAGTTGACTCCTTGTCGTTTCGATGACATTTTCCCCTCTTATTACGAAAATATCACTGAGGAGGAGCAGAATGAAATGGATAGATGGGCATTATCGACCTATGAAGATGGCGGCGTAATGCCGTTCGATTCATACTTCATGCCTCAAACTACAAGTGAAGACGATGCAGAAGAATAAGGTTCTGCCAAGATCGGAATTCTGACAACGGCGCCACGCTCTATTCAAGCGTGGCGCTTTTTATTGCACACTATCACTTGTGCGGGCACATGCAACAGCGCATATAAATATCCGTAAAAACCAGCAAGACGTGCCGAAACGGACGACATCGTACACATCATCTGGACCCTACCCGAAAACAAAAAAGGCATTGCCCGCTTATCGGACAATGCCTTTCAATAACATTGAGGATATAACCTTAAGCTATCTGATGCGGTTCAGAGAACGCACGAGCATCTCGTCCTTGAAAATTCCCCTTATGGCAAGCACGGCAAATACTATCGCTACAAGCGGCAGGACAATACCGGCATGCACGCCCTTTGCGACAAGGTCTGTCTGTGAAAAGAAGCGCACCGAGAGATAATAATATATGCCGGTCATCACCGCGCTGCCGACCAGCAATACTATCTCAACAATACACAGTCTCAACTGGAGCATGCGATGCTTGTACAGGAAGATTACGATCAAGGGAAGTATTCCCGCCATTGCAAGAAGGATACCCATATACAATGTCGGCTGCACGGCCGCACCTTCGGCATTCCTTACGGCAAAAGCGGTCAACGTGTACTCCTCTCCGCCAATGGAAAAATAGGCCATGGGAGTAAAGATTGTCACTGCAAGCAGCGCCGCAACGACAAGCAGGTATAAAGTCTGGATTCTCTGTATCATTATTTCAATGTTTTGTCTATAAGATATTTGTTTCTGTCACTCGATCCGCGGTTTATCAATTCGCCGAGGAATCCTGCAAGGAAAAGCATCACGCCCAGCACCACAGCCAGCAGAGCCAGATAGAAGAGCGGCTGGTCGGTGACAGCTCTCAGAGGCAGGCAATGGGCCTGTTTATAGAGTTTGGCGGCGATAATCCATACTGCGGTTATTCCTCCGAAAAGGAACATCAACGTACCAAGCGTACCGAAGAAATACATGGGCGACCTGCCGAAATGCGACATGAACGTTACGGTGATAAGGTCAAGATAGCCCTTGATCATTCGTTCCATGCCGAATTTCGAATGTCCGAATTTGCGGGGGTGATGCTCTACAACCTTCTCCCCTATATTGGTGAATCCGGCATATTTGGCCAATATGGGCATATAGCGGTGCATCTCGCCATATACCTCGATCGACTTGATGACTTTCAGTCTGTATGCCTTCAATCCGCAATTGAAATCATGCAGCTTGATACCCGAAACCAGGCGGGCCGTAAAGTTGAAGAACTTGCTCGGCCACCGTTTGCCAACAGGGTCAAAACGGTGTTTTTTCCAACCAGAGACCATATCATACTCCTCCTCGAGAATCATGCGGCGCATGGCCGGAATCTCATCGGGCGAATCCTGAAGATCGGCGTCCATCGTGAAGACCACCTCACCGTGCGCCTCGGCAAAGCCGCAATACAAAGCCGCCGACTTGCCATAATTGCGCATGAATCCGATGGCCTTGATATAAGGATATTTCTCCTTGAGGCGTTCGATCACCTCCCATGAGTCGTCCGAAGAGCCGTCGTCGACAAAGATCAGTTCGCAGGAGAGATTCTCGCGCGTAACCACACGGTCGATCCATGCCGCAAGTTCGGGCAGGGATTCGGCCTCGTTATACGAAGGTACGACAACCGTTATGTCGGGACGTCTATTCATCTGTTTCGTCGAAAAGTTTCGGGGTACGCTTAACGATACCGGCAATAATCAGGCCTATGATCACGCCCCACATTATATAGCCCCACAGAGTGGAAAAGAGGGTCGAGAAGACCGACGGTTCAGGCTGCGACTCCAGCTGCTCGAACATTCCTTCGTACATTGCCGACAACGAGGCAGGCATTGCCGCGCTGTCGATTATCGACGCGTACATGTTTACCATGCCGTCGATATAATCGCCGTAGCCTACAATCCAGTGCACATACACATAGCTGCCGAAGCCGACAATCACGCCGGCCAGAAGCGAAGCGTAAACGACATAGGTAAAACCGCGGCCGTAGGAGAAACCCTCCTCCGCACTGAATGTATTCGAGTAGCCCTTAACGAACCGGTACATGAGATATATGTACAGGACGGCAACGACAAGCATTTCAATTCCGGCGACAAACATGCGTGAAGTATTGCCGTTCAGCATAAGCACCTGTTCCAATATGTGCGATGCAAGCATCAATACGCCGAGAATGGCACCCTTTTTCGCCACATCGGTCCAAAACATTTTGTCCATGTCCAAATCAAGATTTTATTAAATGAAGACAAATATACGAATTTTATTTGATTTGCAGCCTGTCGAGAGCCGCCGCATACGCCCTGCCGTTGGCGTTGTGCTCACGCAGCGTACGGGCGAAGTTGTGGTGGCCGTCCATCTCGGGACGCGCACAGAAAAAGAGGTACTGATGCTTTTCGTAATCGAGAACAGCATCTATCGCCGCTATGCTCGGCATACATATGGGCGACGGCGGCAGCCCTTTGTTGAGATAGGTATTATATGGCGATTGATAACGCAGGTGCTTGCGCAACACCCGGCGCAACGTGAAATCCTGCATGGCATACTTTACCGTCGGGCATGCCTGCAACGGGATCCCGCGCTGCAGGCGGTTGACATATACCCCGGCGATACGCGGCATCTCGTCGACGGCCTTGGTCTCCTCATAGAGAATCGAGGCAAGCGTCATAACCTCATAACGGTCCATCTTCAGACGTTTGAGTTTGGCATCGCGCTCCGGAGTCCAGAAAGCGTCATACTCGCGACGCATGCGCCGCACGAACTGATCGGGAGTCACGGTCCAGTAGAGTTCATACGTATTCGGTAAGAACATCGAGAACAGGCGCAGCGAATCGAATCCCACGGTACGGGCAAGCGAATCGCTGGTAAAGGCACGCAGGAACGATACCGAATCGGCTTCGAGCTGCCGTGCGACCTTGCCTGCAAGTTCCGCGGGCGTACGTACATTGTTTATGGTGACGCGCACGGGTGTCTCAATGCCGAGTTTCAACATGCGGGCCACGTCGATGACGCTCATACCCTTCTCCAGACGGTAGTGGCCGGCACGGAATGTCGAGGCGAGATTGATGCGGCGCGCATATATGCCGAAAGCCGTACGATGCTTGATATCGGGCTCAATGAGCCGTACCAGCGAATCGTAATCGCAGTCACGATAGACATAAAGGCTGCGTTCGCTGCGCACGCAATTGCCGTAAAATGCCGTATAACCCCATGTTATACAGGAAGCAAGAACGACCAGCAGTACTATGATGAAGATATATGATTTACGTATCATGGTCAATAATTTTTTGCAAAGATAGATTTTTTTTCTACATTTGCAGCGGGTAAGTCTTATACGACCAGCTCCTGCTGAACTCCCCCAGGCAAGGAATTGAGCAAGGGTATGCGGTTGTAGCGGTGCGATATAAGTAGCTTACCCTTTTTTCGTTTACGGGCATCTCTCCATGATTAAAAAGATATTTTCGATCATTCTCTGCACTCTTCTGTTTCTGCTTGTCGGGCTCATGGTTCTCGGGTATTTCATCTCCCGCAAGAATTTCAGGAATCCGCCCGAAAGATACTTCGCTATCGGCAAACGTGTCTATACGGCAGCTCCGGCAATGATGATCGACAGTTCATTCGACTCTCTGAATCTGAGCGGACGAAGCGTAAGAATAGGTGTGCTCGATACGGAATTCGGAGGGTTACGGGACAGCCGCTGGACACGCAACATGAAGGTGGAGGCATATGCCGATTTCATTGACGGCGACACGACAGGCTTTTTCAAGGACAAGACAGGCGGACGGGCCAAACACGGGGCATACTCATGTGCATGCATTGGCGGATACATTCCCGGCGATACGGTAAAGGGGCTGGCATGGAACGCCTCCTATTACCTCGCCGAAATAGACGATATCGATGCTGAGCCGCGCCTCGAAGAGGAGCGCATGATGAACGCCGTACGATGGCTGCTGTCGCACGATGTGGACATAATCACGTCATCTTGCTCCTACACCCTCTTCGATGATTTCAACGGATACTCCACATCGATGCTCGACGGTCACTCCTCGCGTCTGTCTGCCTTTGTGGACAGCGTCCTGCGGGCCAATCCGAATCTGATATTCGTCCAATGCATCGGGAACGAAGGCGACACCGAATGGCACTACAACTCGTTCCCGTCAGACGTACGCGAAGCCATATCGGTAGGTGCCGTAACGGCAGACGGTTCGACCCGTGCCCGATACAGTTCGTTCGGCTGGGACGGCACCGAATACATAAAGCCTGACGTGTGCGCCTATGTCCAGCCGCCGCTCAACGGAACATCGTTCGCCGCCCCGGCAATAACCGGATTGTGCGCCGCACTGTTGGAACACCGGCACATGAGCCGCAGGGAACTTATCGAATTGTTGCATGAATCAGGCTCGAACGCGTCAGCTCCGAACCGAGAAACAGGCTACGGAGTTCCCCATACCGACAAAATGCATTTATTACAATAAAAAAGAGACGGGCTGCATGGTAGCAACCCGTCACATATCCGTCAAACCGTAACTGTCAGATATCGACATCGTCGTCCGACATCTCCTCCTCCTGCTGACTGTTGTCATCGGCAAGTTCGTCGGCCCCTTTCAGATCGTCATCGTAGTAATCCTTGTCGTCGTCCTCGTCCGACATGTCGTCTATCTTGACATCTATCTTTACAAGGTAACTTATTTCGTCCGTCTCGAAAGGTACGGCATAGAAGAAGTCCCCGTTGGGTTTGTCGACACGCATCATGGCATCGGAAAAACCGTTGGGATACAACTCCCTGACTTTTTCCTGCAATTCAGGCGACAGGTTGTTGAAACTTGCCACCAAACGTTTCTTAATTATTTCTTTTGTCATAAAGGGCTTGAAAATTTTCTGCAATTATAAGCAAAATTTGATAATCGTTACATATCTCGTCAAAAAAATTCGATTTTTTATTTTTTCGGACATTTTTTCGACAAATTAAAACCCTGAAATATGCCGTCAAGGCCCGTCCGGCCATACTCAGGCAGACACGGCAATATGCCGTGAACACATGGCCAATGAACCGTAAAAGATAAAAAACACGCTATTTGTTGGCGATATTGCAAACAAATTGCGTACCTTTACGCAAAGTAATATCCACCTTTGTTTATGACGGTAAAGGAACGAATCGAGGAACTGCGCAGAGAGCTCAACTATCACAACCACAAGTACTATGTGGAGAATGCTCCGGAAATATCGGACTACGATTTCGATATGATGATGCATGAACTGCAACGGCTCGAACAGGAACATCCCGAATTCGACGACCCGAACTCCCCGACCAAACGGGTCGGCAGCGACATAACTGTCGATTTCAAAACGGTGCCTCACCGTTTCCCGATGTTGTCTCTCGGAAATACATATTCGCTCGACGAACTGCATGACTTCATCAACCGCATCGAAAAGGAGATAGGCCAGACCGAATTCGTATGCGAGCTCAAGTTCGACGGTACGGCCATATCGCTGACATACGAGAACGGCAGGCTGATACAGGCCGTAACACGCGGCGACGGCACATACGGCGACGACGTGACGGCGAACATACGCACGATACGCGCCATTCCGCTTGTGCTTCAGGGCAACGACTACCCTGCCCTGTTCGAAATCCGTGGCGAAATACTGATGCCGTACGCATCTTTCGACAAACTCAACGCCGAACGCGAAGCAAACGGAGAGCCTTTGTTCGCCAACCCGCGCAATGCAGCAGCCGGCACGCTCAAACAACAGTCGTCGGCCGTGGTCGCCAGACGCGGGCTCGACTGTACGCTATATCAGCTGGCCGGCGACAACCTGCCGTATGCGTCGCACTGGGATAACATAAACAAGGCCCGGGAATGGGGCTTCAAGGTCTCGGAACACATGCGCATATGCCGCTCCGTTGACGAGATAGACGCATACATACGCCACTGGGACGAAGCCCGGAAACATCTTCCGTTCCCGACGGACGGCGTCGTGATAAAGGTCAACCGCTATGCCGACCAACGGGCTCTCGGCTTCACGGCCAAGGCACCGCGCTGGGCCGTAGCCTACAAGTTCAAGGCCGAACAGGCTCTCACCACACTGCTGAGCGTCGACTTCCAGGTCGGGCGCACGGGAGCCATAACGCCTGTAGCCAACCTCGAACCGGTTTTGCTCGCAGGCACGACCGTAAAACGCGCTACCCTGCACAATGCCGAGCAGATAGCATTGCTCGACATACGCGTCGGGGACAAGGTATACGTCGAGAAAGGCGGTGAGATAATCCCCAAAATCACCGGGGTTGAACTTTCCGAAAGACCGGCTGACAGCAAACCATTCGAATATATCACCAACTGCCCAGAATGCGGCACGCCGCTGGTACGGTATGAAGGCGAGGCAAAGCACTACTGTCCAAACCAAAGCCATTGCCGGCCCCAGATACTCGGCCGCATAATACACTTCATTCGCCGCAAGGCCATGGATATCGACGGGCTGGGCGAGGAGACGGTAGAGCTGCTTTTCGAAAGCGGCCTCATACGGAACATGGCCGACCTGTATGACCTGAAGGCGGCACAGCTTGCAGTCCTGCCGCGGCTCGGGGAGAAATCGGCCGAGAACATCATTCGAAGCATCGAAACATCGAAACAGGTGCCGTTCCACCGCGTACTTTTCGCTTTGGGCATACGGTTTGTCGGCGAGACCACGGCAAAGTATCTTGCCGCCCATTTCCGGAGCCTCGATGCCGTGATGAACGCCTCGTCAGAGGAGCTCGTACAGGCCGAGGAGGTAGGCCCGAAGATAGCGGAAGCTATCGCCGACTACTTCGCCGACGAAGATAACCGCCGTATCATCGAACGGTTGAGAAGTGCTGGCCTGCAATTCGAGGCCGAGGCCAGGGAGCGCCGTTCGGACATGCTGGCCGGCAAGAATTTCGTCATATCGGGAGTCTTCGAAAACCATTCACGCGACCAGCTCAAGGAGATGATCGAGGTCCATGGAGGCAAGAACCTCGCCGCCGTATCGGCCAATGTCGATTACATCATCGCAGGGCGCAACATGGGTCCGGCAAAGCTGCAGAAGGCCGAGAAGTTGGGAATAAAACTCATATCCGAAGATGAATTCGAGGAGATGATAGCCGACGGCAACACGACAGAGACACCGGTCGCAGAATCGGCACCGACATACGAAAAGACTCACAATGACGTTCCTAAACAGGGGGAACTATTCTGAAACATATTTTAAAAAGGATACAATACAACATCGAACTTATGATAACCGGAGAAAAATTCAAGGGACTGGGCGTGGCGATGATCACACCGTTCGAAAAGGACGGAAGCATCGACTATGCAGCGTTGGGCAAGATGATCGACTATGTAATAGATGGTGGCGTCGGATACATCGTGGCTCTCGGAACGACGGCCGAGACCCCGACACTGTACATACCCGAACGTGTTGCGATAGCCGACTTCGTAAAGAAGCACGTGGCCGGCCGCGTTCCGCTCGTAATAGGCGTGGGAGGCAACTCGACGTCGGAAGTACTCGACCAGCTGCACGAAATAGACCTTGAAGGGGCCGATGCCATACTGAGCGTTACGCCATACTATAACAAGCCGTCGCAGGAGGGCCTGTACCAGCATTTCAAATGCGTGGCCGAAGCCTCGCCGCTGCCGATAATACTCTACAACATTCCCGGCCGCACGGGAGTAAACATGCTGCCCGAGACGACATTGCGCATAGCCCATGACTTCAAGAACGTTATAGGCGTGAAGGAGGCTTCGGGGAACATCGAACAGATAGCCCGTGTCATCGACGGACGCGACGAGGGATTCCTCGTTCTGTCAGGTGACGACGGCATGGCCGTCGAAGTCATGCGTCGCGGCGGTGAAGGCGTCATTTCCGTTGCCGCCAATCTGTTCCCCGTACAGTTCGGACATTGCATATCGCTCGCCGCCGAAGGCAGATTCGATGAGGCGGACAAGGCCTACGAACCGTTCGATGGAGTGGTCAAGGCTCTGTTCGCAGAAGGCAACCCGACCGGTATCAAGTGCGCGCTGAAGGCCAAAGGCCTGATCGGCGGTACGATGCGACTGCCGCTCGTGGAGGGTACACAGGCTCTGTATGACAAGTTCTCGGGATACATCAAGGCATACGATTTGCATTAGCGCTTACGTTATATCCCTATAAAAATCCGCAAAGAGATGATACGACACACGATGCTGACACTGATTGCCGTTGCGATGCTCGCCGCAACCTCGTATGCGCGCACACCCGACAACGACGACATATATGCCAAAACCGCAGCCATCGACTCCCCGTTCTACTACCCAAACCTGAAGATGAAATACGACAACTGGGAAACACCGCTGAGCGATGAGGAGATGTACTATCTCTATTACGGATATGCCTACCAGCCCGAGTACAAGCCTCTGGTCTCCGACCCATACCAGACTCGCGTAATGGAGATCATGTCGAAAATAGCGATAGAGGAACCGATGGTCTCGGACCTCGATGAACTGCTGGTATCGGCCACGCAATCGCTCGAATCTGACCCGTTCAGCCCGCAAATGCTGAACATCATGGCTTATGCCTACGGAGCCCTGGGCGACAAAGCCCGTGAGCAGGCCTATTACGACCGCATGAATGCCGTAATAAAGGTCATCAGCGACTCGGGTGACGGACTGCGTGAAAAGTCGCCCATGCACATCATAATGTTCTCGCACGGGCTCGACCTCATAGCCGCCAAAGGCTGGAACTACCGGAAAAGTCAGGTAATCAGCCGGACCGTAGAGTTCGTCCCGTTCGAGGTTCCGCACAACAAGGTCAAGGGATACTATTTCGACTTCAGCCGCATATATTGGAACAAGCCTGAAGGATATACTTTCAAGCGTGCCCGTACATGGCAGTTCAACAACCTGAAACCGAGAGAGTACAAATAGAGGTTGTAAAATAAATTATTTTATCATACCTTTGTGCAAACAGTTGAAATCCATATGAAACACTTAGCATATGCCATAATTGCAATCATGCTGCTGGCCGCACATGGTTGCAGCAAGAATGAACCGCAAACCGTACCGGCTGGATCTCTCACGGTTGACGGTAACCGTTCGGTCATAAGGCTGAATAACAACGAAGACTCTTTCGTCTTCTCGTTCGACTGCAATTATGCATGGCATATCGAAACGAGCGGTTCGGGATTCACCGTATCGCCCGCGAGCGGTTCGGCTGGCAGCTACGACGTAACGGTCACGGCCATACAACCCAACGAGAGCGACGAGAGAAAGACTCTCGGCAACATAAAGATAGCCATAGACAACTCGGAGGTAAAATACAATATCCGCGTAGACCAGTTGGCACGCGCCGGGAAAACGGTCATAGCATATTTCTTCGGTACGTCGCTGTCGTACTATTTCAACCAGAACCTCAACGACATGAAGAGTGCCATCGACGGCAATATTCTGGGCAACGACCGTCTGATCGTACTGATGCAGTCGAGCCAGACCAAGGCTACAATCAAGGAGATATACTACGACGAGGCGAAAGGTTCGAATGCCGAGTACATATTCGAGGAACTGACTTTGCCGGAAGAGCTGACGGCCGACGGCTTCGGAGCGTACGTCAGCAAGATGATCGGGCTTGCCCCGGCCGACAGCTATGGATTCATAACATTGGGGCACTCCAAGGCATGGTTGCCGACGACCCCGGTGGCATCGCAGCTGTCGCTGCGCAGACCGTCGTACATACCCGACTGGACCCCGGCCGAAGGTGCGGAAATCACACGTAACATAGGCGAACGCAACGTGCTGCTCGACATAAATGATTTGGCAGAGGGTCTGAGAATCACGAACGTAAAGTTCGACTGGCTCTATTTCGACGTATGCTTCATGGCGTCGGCCGAAGCGGCATACGCCCTGCATGATGTTACAGACAACGTCATCGGTTCGCCGTGCGAGATCATGGGTTACGGTTCGCCCTACAACAAAATGCTGGGGTATATGTTCGACAACGACCTGACCTCGACATGCAGGACATACTATGAATTCTATCAGAACGAATACACCGGGCGTAAATCGGGGTGCATATCCACGATCGTATGTTCCGAGCTGCCTAACCTTGCGGCGAAGATACGCGAAATGAATGCTGTCGAAAACAGATCGGCAGACTTTGACGTCATGGCCATTCAGACATATGAAGGCATGGACGGACACATATTCTTCGACCTGTCGGACTACATGCGCGCAGCATGCAGCAACGACGCCCTGATTGAAGAATTCGAGACCCAGCTCGCAAAGACAGTCATAAACCGCTACCACACCGACGGCTTTTATTCGGCATACAACGCGGCGATGAATGACATTTCATACTATTCGGGCATCAACACCACCCCCGACGAATATTGCATCGAGGTATTGGCCGCACAGGAGGCAAGCCTCGAATCGGAATACGATGCCAAAATGGAAGAGAAGACCGCTCTCGAGAACGAGTTGAAGGAAGAAGGGATTGACCCCTCGTCATCGGAAGAATACAAGGCTCTCGTAAACGCCATTACGGACCTGAACATACGCCGGAGCGCAATATCCGAACAACGTTCGACCCTGGCCTACTACAATCCTTCGTTGAAACTTACCGACTGGTATGCCGTGACTCACTGACGGCGGGGTCGGTCATCTCGAACACGCGCGACAGACGTCCGGACATGAAATACTGGAATATGCCGCGCAGGAACATGTACGAAGTGAAGGCAAGCCACAGTGCGTTGTTGCCTATCAGCCATGACAGGCCATAGAAGATGATGAAATGGCTGGCTGTTGCAAGCAGCATCGAATTGCGCATCACCCGTGTCTGCGTCGCACCTACCATGACTCCGTCCATGGTAAACGGTATGGCCGCAGCCAGCGGTATGACGATCACCCAACCGATGTATTGGCGCGCAAGGTCGAAAATAGCCGGAGCCTCGGGCGATCCGGGTTCAATGAAGAGTCCAAGCAACTCACGCCACCAGCCAATGTAAATACCCACGAATACGAGGGCAATAACCGACGTCCACAGGAAGCACCTTTTCACGCACATGCGCAACGAACGTCCGTCGCGGGCACCGATAAAGCGTCCGGTCAGGGCCTCTGCCGCGTATGCAAAGCCGTCATTCATGTAGGAGAACATCGTGAACAGCTCCATAAGCATGGTATTTACGGCAAGCAGCACGGCATTCCCCATACGGGCCGAAGCCGCCGTAAAGAAGGTATAGACAATGACTATGCAGAACGTACGCACGATGATATCGCTGTTTATCCTGAAGAAGCGGCGCATCGGCTCCATATCCAGCGCCACACGCCAGTCGACACGTGTAAGTTTGCGTCGATAGCGCCACAACAGCAGTACGACGGCAAGTGTAAGGCCCGAATACTGCGCCACAATCGATGCATAGGCGATACCGACTATGCCCATATCCATGCCGAGTGCAAACCAGAGGCTGCAAACGATATGAACGGCATTCACTGTAATGGAGGTACACATCGGGATAATGGCATTCTGCATACCTGTAAACCAACCGTTGAATCCGAAGAGCACTATTCCGGCCGGCACGGCCCAGATGCGGGCATAGAAATATTCCCGGGCCATTTCATCACCGTTCATCACGATCAGCGACAACTCCCCGATCGGGTACTGCAACAGCAATACGGCAATACCGAGGACTGCCGACACGGCCAGTGCGCGCACAAGCATGTTCGTGCATTCGGTCCAGTCGCCTGCACCGTAAGCCTGTGCGGTAAGCCCGCTCGTGCCCATACGTATGAAGGAACAGTTCCAGTAGATGAAATTGAAAATCGATACGCCGATGGCCAGAGCACCGATCGTATGAGCCGAATCACCCCAATGGCCGGCAATGGCCGTACTGACGATACCCATCAACGGGACCGTGATGTTGGATATTATGTTCGGAACGGCTATGCGCAGAATCTCCCTGTTCATACATTACACTTTTCGCGGCACAAAGATACTCATAATTTCGGCTAAAAAATAACTTCCGGCATAACCCCGAAGTTACGGAAAGGACAATTATATGTCGCATAATGTTTTTTGTTGCGAATTGGTGTGCGGCTTGCATACGCATTCGGAAAATTAACGTACCTTTGTCGCGTAAAACAAAAAACAGTATGAAAGATTTCAAAAACGACTCGACTGCTACCCTGTCGCGTTTCGGAAAGGACAAAAGGACCCGAACCGTAAAGGTCGAGCGTGTAGAACGACGCCCCCACATGGCCGGTGAGACCGAAGGCCGCGAACAGAGTGCCGAGCAACCGCGCCGCCGCTCATTCAACCCGAATTTCGATCGGGAAAACCGCCCGATACACGATAACAACCACGGCGAACACCGTTCACGTCGTTTCGACGACAGCCGACCGACTCAGCACAACGACCGCAGGCATGCGTTCGGAAGCGACTCCCGCAGGAATGAAGATTCCGACTTTACAAATGATAACAGCCGCCGCGAAACGACACGCAAACCATATGCCCGCAAATCCGAGAACGGCACACGTTCATTCGGCAAGGCTTCGTTCGGCAGGAATGGCAATGCCAAAGGTTTCAACGCAGGCAAGCGCGAGAACTCATTCGGGCACCGTAACAACGACAAACGTCAGTCAGAAACACAATATCCCAGATACAATCCCAACAAGCAGACCGGCGAAATGCGTCTGAACCGTTTCATAGCGCAGTCAGGACTCTGCTCGCGCCGCGAAGCCGACGACTTCATACAGGCCGGACTGGTAACGGTTAACGGTACGATAGTCACCGAGCTCGGCACGAAGGTCATGCCCACTGACGAAGTCCGCTTCAACGACTCGATTGTCCAGGGAGAGAAGAAGGTGTACCTTGTACTCAACAAGCCCAAGGGTTACGTTACGACTCTCGACGACCCCCATGCGACAAAGACCGTGATGGATCTGGTAAAAGACGCATGCACCGAACGCATATATCCGGTAGGACGTCTCGACAAAAACAGTCTCGGACTGCTTCTCTTCACCAACGACGGTGACCTGACCAAACAGCTCACACACCCGTCGTACCGTAAAAAGAAGATATACCAGGTAACCCTCGACAAACCGCTTACCCGCGCCGACATGGACAAGATCGCCGAAGGCATAACCCTCGAGGACGGTGACATATTCGCCGATGAGATCTCATACGTCAAGGACGACAAGAAAGAGATCGGCATAGAGATACACTCGGGTCGCAACCGCATCGTACGCCGTATTTTCGAGCACCTGGGTTACACCGTACAGAAACTCGACCGCGTATATTACGCCGGCCTGACCAAGAAGAACCTCAAGCGCGGTGCCTGGAGGTTCCTTACGAAGGATGAGGTAATGCACCTGAAAACGGGACAATACGAATAACATTTCATATTGCGTAACCGATACGACAAAATTACGGCTGCTTCTCAAAAGAAGCAGCCGTAATTTTTAATTTTGGTTTCGCAATACGATCCTCGTATTACTCAGCCTCGCCCTTCAACTTTTTGAGAAGGTCATTGTATTTGTTGTACTTGTCCAAGTACTCGTCACCGCTGTCACGCAGACGGAAGCAGAGAGCCTTGAGGCAGTCAACGGTATCGATATGGTCGGGTTTGATCTCATGGGCCTTCTCAAACCAGGGCACTGCCAACTTGTAAGTGTTAAGTACATTCTCATAGGCTGCATTGGCCTCGCTGGAGCTCTTGAAGTCCTGCTGAGAAGCCTCCTTGTTCAGCTCGTCACCCTTGGCCATGTAGAACAATGCCAGATAGTAATTGCCGTCGAAAAGATCGGGCTTCAATTCAACAACCTTTTTGAAGGAGTTGATGCACTCGTCGTAGTTGTTCAGTTTGTAATACACACGACCGCGGCCGAACCAGAGATCAACATTCTGAGGATCGTTGGCGAGAGCCTTCTCAATAAGGTCTACCAGATCGGCGGGATCACCCACACCATCTTCCGAGGTATAAAGCTGCATAAGTCCGTCGAGGAGTTTGTCGTTCTTCGGGAACTTGGCAACACCTTCGAGCAGGATATCCTTTGCCTTGATCACCTTGCTGGGATCTTCGGCCTTCTGTCCGTAGTAGCAGTGGAACAGGTAGTAGTAGATATCACCAGCCTCATCGGCATATCCGTTTGCCAGAGCCTTGGTCAGGAGTTCCTCACCGCGTGCAAACATACCGGGAGTAGTAGCTCCGAGGTATGCTGCCAACTGGCCCGAAAAATAGAGGCTCTGATAGTCGGGAGTGCCGTATGCCGGATTCGACTCTGCCTTGAAAATAATCTCGTATGCCTTCTGAGCGATATCGTAACGCGGAATATCGTAGCTTACGGAAGCCAGTTGAGAATAGAAGTTTATGATATTGGCAATCTGAGTCTTGATCTTCGGATCCTGCTTGGGATCGAGCTCGTGAGCCTTCTCCAAAGCCTTGAGAACCTCATCGATGGCCCCCTCCTTGATCTCTACGGTCTGCTCCCAGGCCGAAACCTTGCCGTCCTTGAAATAGACCTTGAACATGGGATACTCCCAAACCGTATCACCGGCCTTAGTCGGCTCACCGCACGCGATCTTGAGCATCGCCGGATCGAGGCTTACGAACAACGATTCAGTCGGTTTCTGAATGCTCTCGAAATAGACCTTGGCGCGATTAAGCCATGTAGCAGCCTTCGCGCTCTTCTTTGCGTCCTGAATTTCAGTGTCGCTCTTTGTAAGTTTTGCACGCAAGGCCTCCTCGTTTACCTTCTGAGCATTTGCTGCAGGTGCAAACAGCAGTACGGCTGCCATTGCCATTAATAATACCCGTTTCATGATTGTTAGTTTTTGGTAAATGGTTATTTGCTTGAAAATTTATTCCTGTTTGTTTTCTCCGTTCTCCTGAGCGGTTCCTTCCGACGGATTGGACTCGGCAGCATTCGGCTCCTCATCGTTCTCGTCACTCTTGGGTACTGCCGTTACCGACGCTATCGCATCGCCCTCACGCAGATTGATTATGCGCACGCCCTGCGTAGCTCGTCCGGCCAGACGGATCTGCGATACCGCAGTACGGATCGTAAGACCCGAACGGTTGATTATCATCAGGTCGTTGTCATCGGTTACGGCCTGAATCGAAATCAGTTTTCCGGTCTTCTCGGTAACGTTGATCGTCTTGACACCCTTGCCGCCACGGTTCGTGATACGGTATTCGTCCAGGTCGGTACGCTTGCCGTAACCGTTCTCACTCAATACGAGAACGTCCTGGCCGCTGTCGGGCTCGATGCATATCATGCCGACCACCTCGTCGCCTTCGTCGAGGGAGATACCGCGCACGCCGGCTCCGACCCGGCCTATCGGGCGTACAGTATTCTCATTGAAACGTATGGCCTTACCCTCACGGGCCGCAATCATGACTTCGGCATTGCCGCTCGTCAGCTTCGCTTCGATGAGCTGGTCGCCGTCATGAATGACAATGGCGTTTACACCGTTCTGACGCGGACGCGAATAGGCTTCGAGTTTCGTCTTCTTGATCGTACCGTTCTTGGTACACATCATTATATAATTATTGTCGACGTACTCGGGGTCATTCAGACGCTTGACATTGATATATGCACGGACCTTGTCGTCCGGTTCGATCTGTATGACGTTCTGAATTGCACGGCCCTTCGACGAACGCGTACCTTCGGGTATGTCGTAAACCTTGAGCCAGTAGCATCGGCCCTTCTCCGTAAAGAAGAGCATCGTATTGTGCATCGTTGCGACATAGATATGCTCGATGAAGTCCTCATCGCGCGTAGCGCTGCCCTTTGCTCCGATACCGCCCCTGTTCTGTGTGCGGTATTCGGCCAGCGAAGTACGCTTGATATAACCCATGTGCGAGATGGTGATGACCATGTCGTCATCGGCATAGAAATCCTCGGGATTGAACTCCTCGGAAGCATATACGATCTCCGAACGGCGCTCGTCTCCGTATTTCTCCTTCATGTCGATAAGTTCGTCCTTGACGATCTGCAACTGCTTCTTCTCGTCGGCGAGGACCTCCCTGTAATAATTGATCATACGCTCCAACTCGTCGCGCTCGGCTACGAGTTTGCCATGCTCCAGTCCGGTAAGCGCACGCAGACGCATCTCGACTATGGCCGAAGCCTGAAGGTCGGAGAGCCCGAAACGCTCGATCAACGACGACTTGGCCTCCTCGACGCCTTTGGCCGCACGTATGATGCGGATAACCTCGTCGATATTGTCCTGTGCGATAAGCAGACCCAGCACGATGTGCATACGCTCCTCTGCCTTGCGCAGATCAAAACGCGTACGCCTTACGACAACATCGTGACGGTGGTCGATGAAGTGCCGGATAAGGTCCTTGAGATTGAGCAGCTGAGGACGGCCGTTCACCAGTGCAATGTTGTTCACCGCAAACGATGTCTGCAGCGGAGTGTTCTTGAACAGCGTATTGAGCACCACGCTCGCAACAGCGTCCTGCTTGAGGATTATCACGATACGCATACCGCTGCGGTCGCTCTCGTCGTTGATGTAGGAGATGCCCTCGATCTTCTTTTCGTTGATCAGGTCGGCTATCTTCTTGATCATCTCGGCCTTGTTGACCATGTACGGTATCTCGGTAACGACTATGCAGGCACGTCCGCTCGGCGTATGCTCGATTTCGGTCCTGGCCCTCATCATCACGCGGCCACGGCCCGTAAGCAGCGCCTCGCGCACACCTTCATATCCGTATATTATACCTCCGGTCGGGAAGTCGGGGCCCTTCACGAAGTGCAGAAGGTCCTCGCACGGGATATCGGGATTGTCCACATAGGCACAGCAGGCGTCCACAACCTCACCGAGATTGTGCGGAGCCATGTTGGTGGCCATACCGACTGCGATACCGCTCGTTCCGTTAACCAGCAGCAACGGGATCTTGGTCGGGAGGACGGTAGGTTCGGGAATCGTATCATCGAAATTGAGAGTCCAGTCGACGGTCTCCTTGTCGATGTCGGCCATAACCTCATCGGTTATCTTCTTCATGCGCGCCTCGGTGTAACGCATGGCAGCCGGCGAGTCACCGTCCATGGAGCCGAAGTTACCCTGGCCTTCGACCAGCGGATAACGCATGCTCCACTCCTGGGCCAGTCGCACCATGGCATCGTATACCGAGCTGTCACCATGCGGGTGGAACTTACCGAGAACGTCACCCACAATACGCGCCGACTTTCTCGTCGGCTTGTCGGAATAGAGATTCAACTCGGCGCTCATGTCGTACAAAATACGACGATGAACGGGTTTCAATCCATCACGGACATCGGGCAACGCTCGGGATACGATGACCGACATCGAGTAGTCGATATAAGCAGACTTCATCTGCTCCTCGATGTTCACCGTAACCACGCGGCCTATCAAACCCGCATTTTTCTCTTCTTCTGTAAGCATTGTCTAATTTAAGTTCTGAATTATATTTCTTTTCAATTTCAATCCTGTCGTTGCATCGTTTCCACACGACTTTTACAATAGACAAAAATAGTGTTTATTTGCGAAATAAACAATTGCAGTCTTCTTTTTCGAAGGCTTAAAAATTTTTTATTTCCGAATTTCGCCATTTCGGGCACTTTTCAGGCGATTTGACGGCATGAAAAAGCGTTGCCGACTACCTGTCGGACATGCGAAGAGACTCGCTCAAGTCAAATTCGATAAAAAACACTATATTTACGGCAAGTTAAACATTAAATTTTGGACAATGATACCTCTTTTAGCTCAAACCGAAGCGGTCGATGTCGAGAAACTGATAGTACCTGACAGCGTACAGAAAGCCCAACTGGCAAACACGATCGAAAAGGTCGTGAACACCGACTATCACGAGTTCTTCGTCAATCTGGCCAACGAGGCCGTATGGGTCGCAATCAAAATCGCCGGAGCGCTTCTGATATGGTTCGTCGGACGTTGGATCATACGGCGTATTACGGCCCTGCTCGACGCCGCCTTCAACCGCCGCAACGTCGAAGCATCGCTTAGGCTGTTCCTCCACAACATGGCCAAGGTCATAATGACACTGCTGCTGATCCTGACCGTAGTACAGATGCTCGGCGTGAACGTAACCTCGATCGTGGCTCTGTTCGCTTCGGCCACACTGGCCATAGGTATGGCACTGAGCGGCACGATGCAGAATTTTGCAGGCGGAGTGATGATACTGCTGCTGAAACCATATCGTGTAGGCGACTACATTTCGGCACAGGGACAGTCCGGAACCGTCAAGTCAATCATGTTGTTCTCGACGCAGATCCTGACCACCGACAACCAGACGATATATATACCCAACAGCTCCATATCATCGGCGATAATCGACAACTACTCGGCCGCCGAAACCCGGCGCGTGGAGATCACCGTCGGCATTTCATACGGGGACGACGTAGATGTAGCCCGTGAGGCCATAATGGCACTCGCCACTGCAGACAGCCGCGTACTTGCCGACCCCGCCCCGGTTGTCTATGTCAAGGAACTGGCCGACAGTTCGGTAAACCTCTCCGCGCGAATGTGGGTTAAAAACGAAGAGTACTGGAATGTCTTCTTCGACATGAACGAGAAAATATACAAGACATTACCGCAGAAAGGTGTAAACTTCCCGTTCCCGCAGATGGACGTGCACCTGAAAAAGGACTAACCCGACACACGAACAAAAAGCATACGAAAGAGCGCCTCGCAACCTCAATGCGAGGCGCTCTTTCATAT
>CDYM01025823.1_pt1 | contig 90754 bp, 152 predicted proteins | sample 554981 | NCBI WGS metagenome assembly CDYM01 (sample SAMEA3182081, study PRJEB8094) | gut metagenome | biome: human; feature: gut; material: Stool; isolation source: human stools | place: Canada | collected 2012-12-04 | reverse complement strand
TAAATATTTTTTGTCCCATAATAAATAGCTAAAATAACCCAAAAACTATTTTTTGTCCCATAATAAATAGGCTTTTTTGGCCTTTGTGGCCACTTTTAAAAACCTGTTTGGCCATTTTTCATGGGACAATAATTCATTTTAGGTCATTCAAAGTACGTCATCTGCCCCAAAACTTTAAAATAATAGTACTTTTCAAGGGCTTCTCTCAAAATATCAGCACGATTTTCGCCAAGTCTTTTCTCCAATTCATCTAACATTTGTTCATGTTCTTCAGAACCTCTGAACATAATCACCCGAGAAAAACTATTATCCTTTCTAGGTCTTCCGCGTCCACATACCAAAATGTGTAACCTCCCTTCAGTCTAGCAATTTAAATTTATAAAACTCCTCCAATGCCTCACGTAACACCTCACTTCCGCTCTTACAAAGCTCCTCTTCTAGCGCACGTTTCATATAGTCATGTTCCTCAGAACAGCAAAAACGGATTCGCCTATTAAAACTATCAGGTTCTCTAGGTCTCCCTCTCTTACGCTTAATCTCTTCACCCATAGGCCATCACCCCATCAATCTATACATGCTATCCAATGCTTCTCTCATAATATCATTCCTACTCATGCCAACCTTCCTAGTAAGAAAATCCAATTTATCTGCTTGCTCCTGTGTAAGATTCACCTTCACCGGTTGATCATACTTTGGAGTTTCTTTCTTAGGTCTCCCTCTACCACGTTTGATCTCAGTACTCATTCGACGCCATCCTTTCAAAAAAAAAATAAAAAGAAGAAAGTGTAAGTCAATATAGATGCGTACACCCGTTTATATGCATTTTAGCGTGTCCCCTTTCTCCGACATCTCATATAAACAACATCGTACTGTCCTCTGGTCCTCAACCCTTACAAATTGAGCATCTTCATTCCTCCAGTCATACTTACAATTCTCAATTAGGTTCTTGAATTTACCTAATCTTTCTTCTCATAATAGTGAATGTAAATTTCGCGAACTAAAAATATCAATACATAATGAAAAGAAAGAGCTTCTGTTTTAGAAACTCTTCCTCTTTGAAAACATCATCTATCAATGGTATTTAAATCTACGACTTCGTATTTACCTGTCTGCACAAGTCTCTCCAGTTTCTGTCGCTTAAGCATCAGCTTCACCATCACATCTTCCGCTCGTCTCTTTTCGATATGAGCACAGATAGATTTGACCGTGAAATAGCCAGCTAGTCCCCAAACAAGAATCCACAATACAGTAATAACATAATTCATAAATTACAACTCCTTTTAATTAATGTTTCTCATAATAGGGCGTGTTATTCACGCGAACTCAAAATACGAAAAGAAAGAGCCCTTGTTAGAGCTCAATCTATTGTACGGTTATAGCACATAACTTCGACAGGTCGTCCACTATCAAACATCTTATCAAAGGTGTCCGGATCATCAACATCAATCACTCCAATTTCGCCCGTGTCAGTATATCGAAACTGAATATACCTTTTTCGAGTATCAACTCGTTCGGCATCAGTTTTTGTAACCTTTGCACGTTTGACTTCAGCGTTTTTTAGATTATGATTAGTCCACCTTCTCATGAATAACATAACAGTACCTCCAAAATATGTTTTATTCCATAAAAGAGAGTGTTATTCACGCGAACTCAAAATATGAAAAGAAAGAGCCCTTGTTCAGAGCTCAGTCTTTGCTAATGCAATTTTCCAATTCAGTCATCGCATTACAACACTCGTTCAATGCCTCAACTCCGATCTTAGTACCTTTTTCAACATGTCTCCTATTCATATATCTAGCAAATTTATTCAGCCAACCATAACCACGTTTCCCTTTTGTAACGCGACATATGTCTTTCCAATTGTTTGCTTGATGCGTATGATAATCGACAGTTTTATGTAGATACTCCATACGGCGGTTAAAACTCTCGTAATAAGCTTTATCTTTGATAACCATATGTAATTACACCTCCATAAAAGCAAGTGTTTTTCGCGCGAACAAAAAAGAAAGACCCAGTGTTTCCACTGAGCCCTCTTCTCGGACTAACCCCAATCCATAGAATCGATATAATCCCGATATGCTTCGAAGATCTTGTCCATGTTTTCATGAGGCATGGTGTCGTAATACTTACGAGTGTAGTACTCATCATCACTGACAAGCATTTCCTCTCGTGAATAACACGTATTACCATTGTCATCAATCCAAACCTTTTCTTTAGTAATCTTCTTCATATGTATTTACCTCCTAATTAATTTGGGTATTTATTCCATAAAAGGAGGTGTAAAATTCGCGAGATAAAATTAGGAGACCCTGTTAAGAGCCTCCTAAATCCTGAATTTCAATATACCTCGCATTCTTCAAAGATATCATCTGCCTCATAATCGCTTACCCCAAAGACTGACCCATCGGCGGGATTCTTGAAATAGTTGAGTTTACCATGCCAAGCTTTATGAGCAGCATCTTCGCCAACTATATCGATAAGATCTCTGATACAATCCAACTCTCCGAGATAGAACAGTACTTTAGCCATACTAAAATCTCCTTTCAAAATATAAAGGTTTAAATTTCCTCATAAAAGGCACTGTTTTCTACGCGAAAGAGAAAAGGCCTTGTTAGGGCCTCTCCTCATGCTTGTGAACATAATCAATAGATACACAATCTTCTCCGTCCACTCCTTTAACGGGTCTCATTCCAATGATCTCGATATTGTCCTTCTGCAACCATCTGCAGAGTTCACTCATCGAAGTCACAATAACATAACACCCGCTAGTACGTTTCTGTTTCATAATTAGTACCTCCAAAATATGTTTTATTCCATAATATAGAGTGTTTATTTCGCGAGAATATTAATCCTACCCATTCAAAAAGAAAGAGGACCTGTTTCCAGATCCCCTAACTTTTAACCTGTTACGGTTCCACTTTTACCTTCGTATCAACAAAACTCAGCACTGCGCTTACTTCAGTATCATCTGTGATCCCTTCGATTTTCTTCAAATCCTCTCCGAGATCTCCCATATCCTTGATCTTAAAGAACTGCACAATTGCATTGCCGTAACCGCCCTCATTCCACAGATCGTTGACCTTTCCTGTAGTGAATCCTTCAACAACATTTTTGTCCATCCAATCGTCGTCAATAATGTGGCCGATAATCTCTACAGGATTACCAACGTTCTTACTGGAACGAATTCCTTTTACGCCAAGTGCAACCAGCACTCCTGTACCGACCACGCCGAGAGTCCCCAAAACGATCTCCGTCTTATGGTCCATCACGAACTTCTTAATCTCCCAGTACTTCATAGTAATTCCTCCAAAAATATAAAGTAGTAACCTTTCGGTTCCATAAAACAGAGTGTTTTTATCGCGAACCTACAGCATCTTCTCCCATCTTTCCAATCAACCATCTGTAATAAGCCCGATGGTCGCCCTTATGTTTATTCAACTCATCAAGCAAATCGCTATCAAACTCGTCACTATCCATCCAATCCAGAGCATCGTACCACTTATAAAACCAATCGATATCGAGTCTATGGCATACGGACCACAACGCAACAGCCCACCCAGAGGTACCGCCCATATAATCTAACGGTGTCAATCCGTCCTCGTCCTTCTCGAAAATATAAATACTAAAGACAGCTACCAATTCCCCGGCAAAAGCTGACCAGAAGTAATCAGGAAGTTTAGCGAAAATTTCATCTTTCTTTAACTCAGACATTAAGATTCCTCCTCATTTGAAAATTTCATTATCAAAAACATCTTAGTCATACCAGTATTGGAGCCTCCTTTAGTAATTGACACTCATGTGGGTTTTTATAAGAATCCACCTTATCTTTATCCCAGTATCGAGGACACTCCTCTAATGGTATAGATAAATAGCAGTTCTCTTTGCTAGCAAATGGACAATATTCACCATAGTAAGGAAGCTCATCCACAAGAAACTTCATAAATATCAATCCTTTCCATCACGCCATGAGTATCGCCTCAGCAGATAAATGAATAGCTAATAGGGCAACTGTCATACAAAGGCCACCCAAGTAATAGTGGTCTTTCTTGAATTCTTTAACAGATGTGGCAATATTGAAAATAGCATATGCGTTAACACAAAGAGACAGTAAAATTTTAATAAGAGTATTCATACTTATCCTTTCTTCGAATTACAAGACAGTTCCTCTGGCATATACTCAAACACAAAATATGGATAATAATCATTAGTATTACCCGTTCCTACTGCCATGAACATTTGCTTATTATCAGTATCATAGAACTCGAGAATGTCATTTTCCTCTGTGCCCCAAATATCATCATGTTCATCATCACGCATTTTGCACTCAACTAAAATATCAGGGAGTTTCGTCCTGCACTCTTCATCTACAACCTCAAGATTCCGACACATAGACCGATAACCATCGTCAGGGTCTTCAACGGCCATATAAGTGATCCCATCAAGTCTGAACTTTACGTAGTTGCAATCATCCTCCTCTTTAGACCACCAATTTTCTCTCTTAACAGTTCCGGTTTCGATACCTGTCATAAGATGAATACCAACAAGATCTATTAGGTTCATTCAAATATCCTCCTTACCCTTTCGTCCCTAGCCGCTCGCGGCGCGCCTTGTTTAACTCAGTAGCCTTCTCTAGAAGATCCATTCTCTCAGGCACGTAAAGTCTCGCAAAAATATCATCTAGCTTATTAGCGCAAGATCTACATAAATGCGGAAGAATGTTTCTAGTATCAAGCCACTTAGTCCGGTAAATTACGTATCTACTATTCTCATACTCGAGAGGTTTATCACAAAAATCGCATACAGGTTTAACAGACATAAATATCAATCCTTTCTTAAAGTGTTGATCTACGTAGTAGTGAGATCCTTTCTTAAAGTGTTGATCTACGTAGTAGTGAGGTTCTCCTTATTATCTGCCTCTTCATCCTTTAGCATCTCGTTCTCCAAGCATGAGTCACACTGACATTTAGATTCCTTGAAATTCTTGTCACGCTTTACGTAACTACCACAGAACGACATAGTTGCATAAACGTAAATTCTCTTCTCAAAAGCCTTACACTTCCATTCAGCCCATGTCGGGCACCAGATAGAATTCGAGCAAGTAGGGCATAAACCTTCGTTAGCCATAAATATCAATCCTCCTTTATCTCGTGGAACGTTGTTGTAATGTTTTCGCCATTCTCGATGCGTTTGATCTGAGAGGGGTTAAAGTCCTCTTTTACTTTCATCGGATACGACTGTCCGGTCTTGTTGTTGAATAACACCATAACGAACCCGAGTGAGCCGAGATTGAACTTCTTACCACATCTCTCGCAAACGCAAGGAATCAAAGGCGTATATGTAGACGTGACACAGGCTATACGAATAGTGCCTCCGCAATCACATTTTATGTATTCATAAACAGGAATCCTCCCTCTCATAAAATATCAATTCCCTTCGTCATATTCGTCTTGAGAAAGAAAGTTGATAAGCTTCTCAGCGCAATCGTCGCAGAGATCAAAAGGATATTCATATACTGGATAACCGGGCATCTTAATGGAAATTTCTGATACTGTCCGATAGGCATGGTAGTTGTTTTCATCTGTCAGAAATGGGATTTCAATCGCTTTGATATTGTTATCGTAAATAACCCCACAACGATCACATTTCTTTACTCTAGCCATAAATATCAATCTCCTTTCAGAAACGGGTTAACTTCTTTACGCTCTAAACAATTACAACGTTTCCTTGTGATCATGTCATAGGTCAATCTAGCAGAACAGCTCTTTTGACTTACATCCTCTTCAGAAAGCCATACTTCATGTAGCCTGCACCAATAAACCGGTCTGGTACAAACTCCCCCGTTTAAACCCATCCAAGGATTATTAAAACTAGCTTTCTCATATAGAGAATTTTTCTTGATGTCATTAAAGTCCATTAATTCTCCTCTAGAATCTTAATCGCTCTATTAAGATTCTTTGTACGAGTTCGTTTCTTTTTAGCATGAGTAGCCAAGTAAGCGACTCTCTTATTCGGGCATGCAGCGATAATTGCTTTGTTAAGTCCGAGAATCGCAATAAACATCTCTTTCGTGAGCTGCACAGTTCCCGTGAATGACTCCGTCAGATTAGTGATTGACTGAGAAAGACGGTTGAGTTCATCGACTCCATCTGCAGTGGTGTATTCGACATTACAGTTATCGATCGATCCAACCATTGAGTACTCACCATCAGAACCAGGAGTGTACAAACTAGCTCCAGTTACATCAAGACCCATTTTATTCCTCCTCAAGCGTAAGGATATAGTCCGTTCGACCCACACCACCATAAGCCTTAGCAGACTTAATTTTCCTGAAGAAATATTTCGGAGGTAAATAGGTCATCAATCTGCCAAGACTATACTCACAGTGTGGATGCTCAAAAATATTACGTCCTTCACCAATAGCAATATAACCCCAATCTCCTCCATTCTCTAGAACGTCACAGATAAAATCTTTAACTGTGATAGGTTCTGAAAATATAACTTCATAAGTAGCATTGGCTTTAGGGTCACAGCCTAATAATTTGAGTTTCATAAATATCAATCTCCTTTCAGGTGGTGTATCTCTCATTTAATAATGCAATAAACAATAAAGACAGCATTTGTAAACGCCATCATAATACCGAAACCAAAAGAACAATAATTCTCCTCTTTAAAATCCTTAATACTACCACCAATCCATCCTCCACCTATGAGTACAAGAATAGATATCAGTAATGCACGAACAAATATTTCCATTTTTTACTCCTTTCTGTCTTCAGTGTTAAATCTATAAAAATCAGCCAAAGCTTTACGCATGATTGTACTTCGAGTTTCTCCATGCTTCTCCGATAACTCATTCAGCATCTTGTTTTCAGCAGCAGTGATTCGAACGTCAACCTTTGTATCATAGATATAGCTTGTAGGTGGACGCCCAATACGCTTTCTGTATTTACTTCCATCCCAACTCAAATATCATTCACCTACCTCAGTCATCCCTCGAACCCTCATGGCCTTGTTTACCAATAACTCAAAGCCGTATTGAATACACGCATCTTTGTTGCTCATGCGGTCCCGTTTATGCATATCATCCAAATATTTCTTTGCATCATTTCGGCTAGCACCAAGGCCCATAAGCTTCTTAATAGCGGTCTCACGTTTCATAAATTAGTTCCTCCTAATCTCAAAAGTTGTCAGACAAAACAAAGAGAAAGACCATGTTTCCACAGTCTTTCGTCTTTGATCAAGAGTTCTCAATCTTGGTTTTTAACCATCTCCAACAGTTCAGGATCGTCACAATTCTCCTCGGTCAATCCGAAGTCATCACTCGAGTCGTCAGAATCATCAATAGCTCTCTCAAAGCCATGCTTTAACCACGAATCATTCGCGGCATTCATACCTTTAATAAAACCGTATCCAATTCCGATCGCTCCAAAAGTGATACCAGCTTTGACAACACGTTTATTCTCTTGCCACCAATCCTTGACTTGTTGTTTAAATGTTTTCTTTTCGTCCATAAATATCAACTCCTTCATAATAGGGAGTGTGATCATCGCGAATCATTCCTCATAAATAATCATTGCGGAATAGTGAACCCCATAATGGTTTGGTCCGGTAGCATTCATTTGATATGTAATTTGCTCATTTTTTATATTCGAGCACTCCTTTAAAAATATATTTAATTTAGCCTCTAGCATATATATACTATCCGCCTCGAACAACCTTATTTTCTTCATTTCCAATCTCCTTTTAGTCTAATAGCACATCCAGCTTTTAAAGATTTAGGAACATCAATTACACGCTGATTAAGACTGCCTCTATAATATAATGATAAGTCTTTAAACATCTGTACAAAGGGGCCATCTATCAATACATCAATATATTCCATAACGGGAAGTGCTTTCAAATCCTCCCATAAGTACCCGCTCCACATCCAGATTGTTTTTGTATTTCCGAATACTTCTCGGACATGTTTGCAAATATCAAGGACCGTCTCTCTGTTCTCCGGCTCACAAGGCTCACCTCCGAGAATAGACAAGCCATTCACATGCTCATTGCTGAGCAATCTGTCGAGCTCCTGGAGCGTCTCAGAGGTGAATTCCTTACCATAGTCGAATGCCTGTGCCTCCTTATTGAAACACCCCTTACAGCGTCTCCTACAGCCTGAGACGAACAGTGAAACACGTATCCCAGGCCCATTTGCGATATCCAGGGGCTTAATGTCTGCATAGTTCATAAAATATCAATCCTCCTTAGATTCACAAAGTATCCTCAAATCGAACGATTTCAGTTTTCTCTTTTTCCATAAATCGCGTAATTAATTCCTCATATTCAGCATTACACTTTGGGCATAACTGACCGACATTACGGTCTATGCACCGCCACCCTTCAGGAGTGTCTTCGAATTTATTCCATTTTGTATAACCGCCGTCTGTTACCCCGTCGCCAATAGTTTTTAGAAAACATGTGGCACCGCATCTATCACAGGTCAATAACTTTCCTCTCACCTCACTCATAAAATATCAATCCTCCTTTAACTTAAAAGTGTCCCAAGTAATGGTCATATGTACGATCTTTCCAGCCAAGATAGCCTTGACCATATCGAGCGCATCTTCCGCTTTACAATCGAATGTGAGCGTTCCATAGGTAGGTGCATATGCCTTTTTGAGACTCTCAGTTGTCACAGGAGCCTCGTTCGTGTATTCCATGTTATCCTGTACGGGGGTTGTCTCCTCCTCACAAATATCAATAGAGGGCTCTGCAGGCTCAACAGGTCCATACCAGAATTCTTTAAATTCAAGAGCCTTGGGAGTCCCAGGCCACTTTTTGCTAGATCTGGCAGCTGCACCTTTCCCGAGACCAAGACCAAGATCTCTCATCGATTTACCGAAAGATCCGCTATTGATACCCATAGCTTCTGCAAGATCTTTGTCAGGGACTGCGTATTTTTCTCTGAGATTCTTGATATATGCCACTTTGATGTCATCAGGGAGCTTCTTGAATTCATTCCAAGTCATAGGGTCATTCAGACGATAGGATTTTACTTCACCATTCATAGCTTTTAACTCCTTTTTAGTCATATAATCAGAGGGAAATTTTACAGAACCGCCTTTACCACAATGGGATCTTTTATTATGGCTGCTTCGAGCGATATTCTTCTTGTCGATGCTATCTTTGATCATAACCCATTGCTCATCTGGTAGATAAGACACTGCACTTTCTCCTTTCAAATATCAATGTCAGACAAAATTATAAAAAGTGGAGACCCAGGTTGCCCCAGGCCCCCAAGATGTAATGATTACAAATGCAGCACTCGATCTTTAATTTCTTGAGTGCGACCTTGGTTGAAAAAGTTGCTACCCAAATATCCACAGGTACGACGTACGACATTCATTTTATTTTCATCACGATTCTTACAGTTAGGGCATTCCCAAACAAGTTTATCGCCATCATTCACGATCATGATTTCGCCATCATATCCGCATACTTGACAATAATCAGATTTGGTGTTCAGCTCTGCATAGAGGATTGTATTGTAAATATGTTTGATGACCTCGAGAACCGCAGGAATATTATTCTGCATATTAGGAACCTCAACGTAGCTAATGGCTCCGCCAGGAGAAAGCTCCTGGAATTCAGACTCGAATGTTAACTTAGTGAATGCATCGATGGGTTCCGTTACATGAACATGGTAGGAATTAGTGATGTAATTTTTGTCAGTAACGCCGGGGATAATGCCAAAACGATCCTGAAGGCATTTGGCGAATTTGTAAGTCGTACTTTCGAGAGGCGTCCCGTACAACGAGAAGTCGATATTATGCTTAGCTTTCCATTCAGCACAAGCGTCATTAAGTTTCTGCATAACAGCAATAGCAAATGGCTTACCTGCCACATCCGTGTGGGATACACCAGTCATATACTTTACGCATTCATACAGTCCAGCATAACCAAGGCTAATAGTAGAATATCCATTATAGAGAAGTGTATCGATTGTCTCACCCTTCTCGAGTCTTGCAAGTGCGCCATACTGCCACAGAATAGGTGCTACATCAGATACAGTTCCTTTGAGACGCTCATGTCTACACATCAGAGCCCGATAACAAATATTAAGACGTTCATCTAAAATCTCCCAGAACTTATCGTAGTCGCCGCCAGAGGACAAAGCTACATCGGGAAGGTTAATTGTTACTACTCCCTGGTTAAAGCGACCATAATAACGGTGCTTTCCGGGAATATAATTCTTGGCGTTAGACACGTTTTCAATTCCAGCATCAGTGAATCTGTCAGGCGTCAAAAAGCTGCGACATCCCATACAAGGATATATATCACCCTTCAGTTCGCGCATAACCTTAGCGGAAATATAATCAGGTACCATTCTCTTTGCAGTACACTTGGCTGCTAGCTCGGTAAGATAATAATATTCTGTGTTAGGATAGACATTGTTTTCATCAAGCGCATAGATTAGCTTCGGGAAAGTGGGTGTGATCCAAACACCAACCTCATTCTTAACTCCTTGGATACGCTGTTTGAGCACTTCTTCGATGATCATAGCTAAGTCTTTACGGGTCTGACCGTCTTCAACCTCATTAATATCCATATAAACGGTGATAAAAGGTGTCTGTCCGTTACTAGTAAGAAGCGTGAGTATTTGATATTGAATAGTTTGGATGCCACGTTCGACATCATCATGAACCAACTTTTCAATATAATCATCGCCCATACCAGCAAACCTCTTCCGATATTTCTTACGAGTCTCATCCACAAAAGGCGCAAGATGAGCGAGAGTAATTGTCTGTCCACCATACTGATTAGAGGCTACCTGAGCGATGATCTGAGTGGCAATATTACAAGCAGTGCTGAAAGTTTTAGGCTTTTCAATAAGTGTATCGGAAATAACAGTGCCGTTCTGCAGCATGTCGTCCAGATTAATCAAGTCACAATTGTGCATATGTTGAGCAAAGTAATCAGCGTCATGAAAATGAATAATGCCCTTATCATGGGCATCAACAACGTCCTTAGGGAGCAGGATACGTCTGGTTAGATCCTTGGACACCTCTCCTGCCATATAGTCTCGAAGGGTAGAATTAACGGTCGGGTTCTTGTTGCTGTTCTCTTGCTTAATCTCTTCATTAGTTCTATCGATTAGAGCCAGAATAGCATCGTCTGTAGTGTTTTTATTACGCAGAAGCTCTCGGTCATACCGATATCGCACATAGCTCCGAGCGACATAATAGAATTTACGCCGCATAAGAGTATTTTCAACAAAATCTTGAATCTCTTCTACATGACAAGCACGACTAAGGTCCTTGCATTCTTTACAGATACACTTAACGACACTCTCGATCTGTTCCTCTGTCATTCTCTGGTCGGGTTCGACAGATGCATTAGCCTTGCTAATAGCTGCCACAATCTTCCCTCTATCAAACTCGACCTCAGAGCCGTTTCTTTTTATTACTTTCATAAAATATCAATCCTTTCCAGTGCTGCCGAAGCCACCCCGGTCTGCGTCATCTAGGTGATCGACGACATCGAAATCAAGGAAGGGCTGCTTCTTCATAATTCTGAACTGGCAGATACGCTCATTCTTATAAATTCGAGTGTCTCGAATAGCAATAGCTGGGTACATCCAAATATCATTGTCGCCACGGTAGCTATTATCGACAACACCCATATGATTCGCCTGGATAATACCCCAATTCTCGTATGTAGACGATCTCGGAACAATATGCGCCTCGTAGCCCTCGGGCAATTTCATAGAAACGCCAAGAGAAATAAATTTGAAATCACCTGCTTTCATCTCGACATCCTCAGCTGCACGAAGATCGACCCAATCTCCATTAGGGTTCACTACAATAGGCGGAATATCGGTGTGATACTTGATTTTAATGGTCTGCTTGTTGTTAGACATGGTTTTCTCCCTTCTGTTGCTGGTCTAAATATCTTTTAATGTTTTCGCAGCGCTTAGCATATTTGCAACGAATGATGGTATCGCTCTGAATGTTCACTACAGTGTTTTCATCAATCCGATGGAGGCGCCTTTCAGGTTTAATGATGTCTGGGTCAAAGTCGCAACAATCTGAACAGTACCCTTTTACGTCTAGCTCAATAGCCAATCACTAAGCACCTCCTTGCTGAGTATCTTTATTATCACTACTCAGTACAGAATTTATCATCACAGATATGAATGCTTTAGTGTGCATAATAGCTTCCTTATCACTGAGACCTTGCTTCTTAAAGCTCTGATATGTAATAGTATACATCTCGGTCATAAGTCCAATACCCTGAATTATCTGATTGATTTGATCATTAGTCATCAAGTCACATCCCTTCATCCCAGCTATTAATCTTAGCTTGAATCATTGGTCTGCAGAAATAGTCTAAAACTTCCTGAGGATCTTTATCAGGCTTGTCTAAGATAGCCTGCTTGAGTTTTGCTTTCATCTCTTCATCTCGCTCATCACAGATTTCAAAATCACTAAGACACCGCATCTTGTTCTTAATGATCTGGTTATAAGGATTCTTACTCAATATTTATCCTCCTTCTTTTTAATTTCCTCGGCCCAACCAAAGCTATGTTCTGAGTGACTCATCTTAAAAATATACTCAGCTTCTAACTCAGAATGAGCGGAGATAATATCGCAATGTTGCTCTTCACCTTCTGATGACCAATAGTCTCCAGTAAACCAATAAACTTTGAACCGTTTTAACGGCTCTTTGCGACTCATAGAGTGTCAATCCCTTCTGGTAGAATTAAAAAGAAGAGGAGACCCAGGTTTTCCACTAGATCTCCTCCTCAGTTTATACAGTCAATAGATAATTACTGTCAGTCATGTACTTCATGTATTGTTCCTGGTCAAAGAGGTTAATCTCAACCACTTCACCAGTCTTTACATTCGTAAATTTAACTTTCATAAATATCATCTCCTTCTCATAATAGGAGGTGTTTTTATCGCGAGGTTTCTCGTAATTCATCAGCCTTATCGAGAATATCAATGGCGTATTTACTAAGTGCCCCTTCATTATATAAGTTATTGGCATAGGTCGGTCCACCATTATAAGCCATCAGCACCCACTCAGTGTCATCATTAATAGAATATAATTCTACGAGATAATCAATACCCACTCGAATATTCTGATAAGGATCCAATAAATCTGTGGCACTCAGTTTCTCCATACGTTCAGAATGCCAACGAGGCTGAACCTGCATGAGACCTAGTGAGTTGCCATTGTCACCTATAGCGCCTGCATTAAATTCAGATTCTTTCCAAATAATAGCAGTTATAACAGCTGGATCGAGATCACAAGAGTCACACTCTGAACACATCATGAATATGTACTTTTGAATGCCCTGATCAAGAGGCACATCAAAATATAAATCTTTAGTATCAGTCTCAACATCAGCAACTGTAATAGGTTTTGTGTCCACAAGTTTACGAGGTTCAGCTTTTGTGAGCTCTTCTTCATCACTACCAAAGGCAGTAATAATAGAGCTTACAAATATCAATGTTACGATAAGGAGAAGATGCACAGTGTATTTAAAGGGACGGTCAAAAAGAGGAGTTTTACGAGGTGTACGATAACTATTAAAGTTCATAATTATTCTCCTTTAAAATAGATCAGACGTTTAGACAACGCCTGATAATACTTTCTTCTGGTTTCTCTAGCGCGTGTCAGCTCATCTTTATAGTTGAGATATTTTTCACATGTCGAATGACAGGTCGCAGTGCGATCAGAACAATTCATACACGGCGCATTTTTCATGTCGCATCCTTTACTTTACCGATGCGAATAACCTGATTAACAGGGATCATAGTACAGAGGTCTGAGTCTGCGTGGTATAACTTAAATATCAACCCATTACAAACCGTTGCGTACCTTTCGATATTATCAAATCTCTCAACTTCACCATTCGCGTATTTTACTTCAATTAAATACATAATTAGTCATCGCCCTCCTCACGAATTTTATCAGCAATTCGTCTACAAATATCAGCGTGGGCACAGGTTATCACATGATACGCAATGACTGCCTTACTGTCCATTCCATATGCTCTAACTTTATCGTCAGTAATACTCATATGTGGGCAGTTGTCGCAATAGGGTTCAAAGTTAGTCTCGATCATATAGTTTACTCCTTTACTGTATAGAGATAATTGTGCAATCCGGATGTAATTCATAGAATCTACGACGAGCTTTTTCTCTAGAGTGTTCTCTAAGCTTAATCTGAGACATAATACCTTTTGCAGTTGTGTAAACAATAGTAAATCTGTAAGTCATGATTTATTCTCCTCCCACTTTCTTAGGCTTACCAGGACGAATTAAAACGTAAGAGTATCCACAATCAGGGCAGGTTACGTCGTTGTACAAATAAGGAACCTCTGAATCTTTCAGATGAATAGTACGTCCGCATTTGCAGGCAACAACTTGCGGATATTCCTCTGAACATAAGTTATTGTAATCGGTGTACATTAGTTATTTTATCCTTTCATTAACCTAAAAGGTCTTTATCAATCAATTGGAAGTTCGCTCTGTGAATATAAAGTGCATGACCATCAATCATGAGTTTGGTAGTTTTCGGCAGGTCTTGACATACTTCCCAATAGACATCATTGCCGGAGAAAGCGCAAATGGGATCACCAAGCTGGCTCTGAATGACAACTACGACCGGTTTGCCAAACATGTTCTTATATTTATTGACTGCGTTTGCGATGATAGTGTTATCTCCGATTCCAGATGCTTCGCTGTCGATATCTTGAATTTGAAAGTCAACATCAGGCTCGAGCCCCTTTTCGATAAATAAAACTGTAGAGCCACAGTTGCTCATCTGGTGACCATCAACAGCGATCGTCACCACAGAAGAAAGGGTCTCAGTATAACCCCAACTGCCATCGCTGTATGTTCTTTCTTTGACTGTATTTGCCCCAATATCAATCTTCTGACCGGTTAACGTCATGAACTTATTTCCGTCATTGGAGTAAAACTGGCATTCATATGTATTACCCGTAATAGAACCGTTCAGGCTGTTCAGTTCGCTCTTAAACATCGCGCAGCCAGATACACTGACGATAATCGATGCGATAGCAACGAGTGCGAGAGCATTTCTAATTTTATTCTTGAGCATACTTACTTTCCTTTCTTGCTTACAATCTCGACTTTATAGCCAAGCTCTTTTTCAATTTCTTCGATAGTCATTTTATGCACTTTTCTCTTGATAAGACAGTCTACTACTGATGTAGAAGAGGTGGTAATCGTTTCCCCATCATAGTTAGTAAAAGTAACTTCCGTTAGTAAGAGTTCGGAGTCAACATAGGGTACTAGATAGAGTGATGTATTGCAAATTCCATTATGCATATTTGGAATACAATCTTGCCGAAAAGGAAACCTAACTTTAGGAAAAATTACCTGATGCGTGCCATCATTACCCTCGTATTCATAAACGAGTTTTAAATAGTATTTTCCATCCTCATAGTAAGTATCTGCAGTCTTCAATGTAGCGGGGCGGTTGGCCAGGGAGCAAGGGTTAAACATAATTCATTCTCCTTTCAAGCAAGCAATTTCATTATTCAACTCTTCGATCTTACGCTTATATGGCGATTCGATAATATCTTTCATCATGTCAAGAACTTGATGTGCCACAAGATTCAGGTCAAGATTTTTAGCTTCATCGTAAATATAAAACTCTTGTCGTAGACGATACTCCGGATAATAAAGACTGATGTTCCACTGCTGTGCTATGTCGTCGTAACGTAGATCGAGTTCAAGGCCGAAGCGTTCAGCAACAGTCCATAGTAGGATGTACATAGCCAGCCTCCTTAGCCAGTATAAATAGTGTTTCTTGCTTTTATCCTCATTGGTTCGACATATTCCTTCCCACAGCATGGGCAAGTCATAAATGGCCCATAGTCTAGCTGAGTCCCATATTCATACTCTTCGCTGGTAGCCTCAAACTTGCAGCCACAATCTGGGCATTCGAATATTTTAGAGTATAACTTCTTCAGTCGAGCCTTTTCCAAATCACCAGGAACAATAATTTTCATAATTGGTCTCCTTTCTACCTTGGATCTTTATTTTCGTAATCAAATTCTCTTCCGAAGTACACGACATTTTCTTTAGGAAGAAAGCTGGTGTACCCATTTTTCTTAAACCAGAATATGTCATTGTTACATCCATAACTTTCTACATGGACTATTGTTTTTCTGGTACAATCTGTGTAGATGATTAATAGGTCAGTGACTGTCATTATTGTCTCCTTCTCCGTCCGTAATCCATAAAAATGCAGTATACCAGTCTTCATAGGATAAAGCCCAATTCTCTTTAACCCTTCTCATATTGGTATATGAGCAAGAATGACAATGATAATAATATGGTATAATTAAATTATTAAAGAAACGATGCAGACGATTTTGACTCTGCCATATAACACGAACCAGATGAGGCTCATAAATATTATGCGCAACTTCAATCTCATACACCTTGCCATGCTTAAGACCCATGCTTCCATCATGGCCTATGAAAGTAGCTAGCATTTCAATCTCCTTTCAAAATATCAATATCCTGCCAAGGCCAAAAAGAATAGGAGACCTAGATTTCTCTAAGCCTCCTAAACTTTTATCGGATGATATCTACCGATTTAATATCGATCTCACATTTGCTTCCAAATCAACTCCTTACATCATTTCGAAGTTTTTGGATAGCTTCCTCTGAACTTCTAGCTACAACAAAAGCTTGGATTCCGATCTCGCTATATGTGATACAATACATGTTCGTTTTCATAAAATATCAACCTCCTCATAATAGGAGCTGTTTATTTCGCGTCCGGATTTCTCAGTAAAGCATCCCGAAGCTCATCAAGCTCACACAGATTCTCCTTCCTAGGCAGTTTGTCGATGTAAATGTCATTTCCAACCTTGACAATCCAGTCCCCTATTTCAGGGTAGCAAGGTCTATCAATAGTATGGATAACCAGACGAGGAGATATCAACATTGTCGCTCGATCTCTACCAACAAGCTCCTGAATCTCCTTTAGGTTATTGCCAGTCCATTTAATTGCAAATTTAGATAGGAATTCGTCTATTGAGATTGGCCATGTAAATGAACTAGATTCTGTAATATTCTTCATAGCTTCTTTGCTGATACCTATTTTATACATTATTAATCTCTCCATTAGTAAGATTCAAGGAAGATTATCCTCACTGGTGTACTGTTTCCACCAAGCACTCACCATCTACTGCATCTCTGGACCGATAGGTTTCTGTCCAGTTTTGATAGTATTTGCAAGTAACGGAGATGTTTCCGATGAAGTCATAGCAACTTACTTTCTTTGATGTGATTTTTCCATCGGGAGTATCTTTGACTACTTTCGCATTTTCAATTGCTTTAAGAATATCAAGATAATCCTGCTTATAGGCGCATACTTCTCGATGAGCACAGCGAGTACATAAAGTTTCTTTTACTCCGTCAAGCATTCTTATTCTCCTTAAATGATTTTCTCATATCAGATAATCGGCCCAATTGATCCTGATTAGGATAATGCGATCTTTCAATTGTTAACTCTGGAATAGATCTCATTTCTGGATCGAAGTTGATCGTCACTGTTAAGTTTGAAATAATATCAGATGTTCCAGCAATATCCTCTGCCATATCATGCATCATCTGAGCTCCGATTTTAATAAACTCTATAAGATAGGTTCGATATTGTTCACTAGTCATTATTTTCCTCCTTATACCATATCGTTATTTTCCTTCCCGGTAATTAGCTCCGAATGAGGCAAAGTTTCAATCCAGTCGCAGAAATCTTTCCAACAATCTAATTTATGATTCTTACGAGATTTATAAATATTTGCCAGAACCTCGTAATTCAGCATGACTGTTCGGCGCTGGTTATAAGAGCTCGGCAAGAGCTGGATCATCTGCCACCAATATTTTTTGTCTTTGGTTTCGAGATAGTGAGTTCTTGCACTATTCAAAGCTTGCATCGTATGATTTAATGCATTTTTATAATGGTAGTATTCTTTGAGTATGTCATTTTCATCATAAAATAAATGTTCACAGCTAAAATCATCCAATGTAAACTCCTTATCCGCGATCTTATGCATAGTCGAGCAAGAGTTTGCAACTGTACCAACCTTGTATGTATCGAATTCCTTCCACCAATACAGTGGAGCCGTAATATCAACATACACGGTAATCATCCGCATGAACTTACGGTGATCGGTGCCGGCGTTGCGAAGACGAGTCATGAGGTCATAATCGTTGAGGCCAAGAACAAAGCCTGGAGTGTTGCCGCGACCACAAGAGCGTGCGTCGTGAATATAAATGCTGTCATCGCATTCTCTACAAAACCTGTGTGAGCCCGTGACTTCTTCGCACCCAAGTTCACTATCGCTCTTCTTCCAAGAGTTCATCGGATTGCGCATTCCTCTAATAGCTGCTTCCCAACCAATCACATCTGTATTTTCAAGTTTGATCATTATTTATTCTCCTTTCTAATAGATACATTCGGATTACTTTTAATGCCACACTTCGCAAAGAGCTCTGCACCTGAATAATCTCGCATATCTTCATTATCCATATAACCAAGTAGGCATCTAGCTTCCATTCCTCGCTCATTATGGCATTGATAAGGCGCTCTCGTAAACATTGGGCATTCATTACACTTCTCAGGATATCGCTCGAGTTCAAAAAGTATGATTCCTCTGTATTTAATCATTACTATTTCACCTCATCCACTTTCCCAAAGAATTCTCTCAAATCAAACCACTTGTCATTGATAATATTGCCAATTTTGGTTACTGTAGAACCCCAACCATTATCCTCGAAGCGAATGTACTTTCCAGGGAGATCCTCCCATTTGTCAACTCCGACTACTTCCAAGATCTTAGATATTGCTTCCATAGACTTAGCTCGGAATACTCTTGTTTGAGTAGCAGGGTTGAATTCGTCAAGACAATATCCTCCAACACCACAAGTGAAACTATCTGCATTAATATAAATCATAAAAGTCATGACTCCATGGTCTTCTCGTCCAAGCATAGTAGATTGAATCCTTGCGTTTTTAATCATACTTCTCCTCCATAACTTCATATTTAAAATTACGATAAATAGCTGTACATGTCGGGCACAAATCTTTATCTCCTAGTTTAGTCCAGTGCTCAGGAGGTCCTTTCCGGCAGTCGCCGTAGAAACAATATGTCTGCTCTAAAGCTACCGCACCGCAATGATCACAAATATAAACTCGCTTACGTTTAATCACTCGGTACCTCCTTTAATGCTAAAAATTTTTTAACCGCGTCATTCCATTTTGTTTTAGCGTCCTTCGCGGTCCTTCCGCTGCTTCCTCTAAAATCGCAGTAAGCACATTTTCTAAACCGAAGGCCGCCCTGCTCAAACCATTCTTCGGTACGTTTCTTTCCACAAAGAGGACACGGCATAAGCGTTATCCGTTCTGGCTCTGGTACAATACGATACCCAAGTTTCTTAGCCTCAGCCTTAAGCTCTTCGACGGTCATTGCTATTTCTCCTCCTCCTCATCAACAACACTGCAAGTAATGTTTATAATTCCATAGTCAGGACTAATGCCTACATCCAGATAAAACTCGTGATTCTGGTCATAAGCCAAGAACATTTCGTTTCCATCAGTACCGCCTTTAAACTGAATATCGTCAAAGCCAGCTTCAATACAAGCATTCACATAAGCCTCGTAATCACCATCTGCATATTCTGTTATCTGATAATATGTGGTGGGCTTGTTGTAGAGCAGAATAGCGACATGAGCATCTGGGAACATTTCTTCGGGATCGGGGATTACGTCAGAGGTTTTTACCCGGGGCTCTTTAGTGGATTGAACGGACGCAGCAGAGTTTTCAATAGTCTCAGTTTTGTTCGTACCGCAACCAGTAAGCATTGTAATAACTAACAAAGCCATGACAATGATTTTTCTATGCATAAATATAAATCCTCCTTAATGAATGTAGTTCTCGAGCGTGTCATATATTTTCCAGATACGGTTGAGCTTGTCCTGGCAGTGTCTGATGTTATCAATAAGCTGCTCCCTAAATATCTTAGCAGCAGCTCGTTTATTCGGCTTATAAAACCAGACATAGACGCCTTTGTAAAGAACCCCAGGTTGCAGATAAACTGTGTAACGGTATTCGCCTTTGTCAACCTTAACGACAACTGTTCCAGTGGTTTCATATTTTTTGAGTTCTTTTGGTCTTCTATATAACTCGCCTGGCTTCTCAACTAAATTGCCATCGTCAAGGTAATACAGATAAATTTCATCAACAAACTCGCCCATTTAATCACTCTCTTTCTTAGTAATCAGCTTCGTATAAAGCTCGGTTGCTTCTTCTCCTTGGAAAGCGTTAATAATTTCAATAGACTCGTTCATTCTCTTTCTACCGACGATAAGCACTGCATTATCGGTAGGATGGTTAATGTCGTAACCAATAATCAGAGAACCAGTAATTTTATTCTCAGGAATCATTCGTTATCCCTCCCATCAGACCCAATAAATACACCAACGATCATGAGTGTTGCAGCGATGCTAAACCCAATTACTGCAATGAGTACCGCCATAAATATAACCCCCTTATCAATGCTCAAACAAGCGTATGAGACGCTCGTCATCAATTCTCTGAAGCTGATCTCTGAGCTTGGTATTTTCAGCTGCATAGAGACAGGCTTCGTCTCTAGCCTCTTTGAGCTCATCCTTCAGCTCAGCAACCTGCTTTTCCAAAATATCAACCTTGGCAAAAGCAGTCATGAGCTGCTCAAGCTTCCAAACAGGAATAGGGTCTGTCATAGCATCAGATCCATCAGGATTCTTATATGTACGGATAAGCTTCTTCTCTTCCATAGCCTTCTTCAGTTCGGTACGCTCTACGTTAGTCATTTTTAGACTCCTCCATATCTTTGATAATGTATTTAGCTAACTTGATCCAGTGAGCAAAAGCCTTAGCAGCCTCATCCTGAGTTTCGTACATAGCTCCCCCAGGATGCAAGAAGCAATCAAAGTTAGTGCACGCTACCTGAAAACCGTATTGAGTATCCCAGCTTCTCACAATCATCGCTTTACTGCCGCAAAATGGGCAAGGTGGTAGATTATTTCTTTTCATCATTAGCCTTCTTTCTCATACTTGCCTCCATGCGGTCGATAGCTTCCTTTGCCTGCGCAAGAGTAAGTTCTGGATGCCGGTCCTTGAACAGCTTGATTGCTGCATACTTTCTACCAATCTTAAGAAGATAATTGACCGAGGGATTCTGCACTTCTTTCTTAATCCCCTTGAAAGAAGCAGCGATCTCACGAATATAATCGAAATCCTCAGCGTCCACAGGCTTACCGTCCTTAAGAGCTCCGAGTCTCGCAATATAGTGATTGTCCAGAAGTGCACCATCAAAAGTAGTGAAATAGATCTTGTTAGTCATAAATATAAATCCTCCTATAAATTTCTTATTTATTGTTTGTTGAGCATGATATGCAAATGTTATGCATACCATCTTTCCTGAGCAAGGAAAATATCAACCCCTTCAGTGTAGCCAAGCTCTCTAAGAAGTTCGCACATGCACATATCTAACTCGTAATGGATGTCCTCAGCATCATACCTAGGATGAGGTTGCCCGCCAATTAGTATGTAGGATGAATTGCCTTCCTCAATAATGCTTCTCATCTTGTCTGCAAATTCTTCAGGTGTCATCTTTAACCCTCCTACTAAATACGTCACTTACCTCCGCATTGACTAGAACCTCGCTATAATCGTCGAGATAGTCAATAATTGACTCAATGTCAGAATCGTCTAATGGTGTATTAGACTGACACTTTTCTACCAGATATGCAATCCGGTCAACAATTTCGAAAACCTCTCCAACAGTCATATCTTATTCCTCCTCATCTACATCAAAAGGCCGCTGCTCGACGTCTCCACCAGCAATTGTATAACTCTCCATAAGACATCCTCGCTCCTCGTCCCAATAAAGACTATCGAGAATCCAGTCGATCTGCTCCTGAATATCAGGCTCAGTCATCCGCATAACTTCATAGCCTTGCAGACCGACATTCTTACGAAGCTTCTTCAAAACATCAAACGTCCACAACTGGAACTTACGAGTCTCTAGCTTACGACTAGCAAACAGCGCCTGATAAATACCGGCTTCATTTACAGCAAGCATCCAACGAGTCTTATTTTCGCCAGGTTGTCTACCAATGTCTTTACCAATCATTCCTCGATCAATCTTATCGACAGGTTTATAATCAGATCTAACCACCCTTAAAGGGTCATTAGACATTTCAATCTTGATACGCTCAAGCATTTCCGGATGAAGACGACTTGCGATCTTATCAGTTCGCAGCTTCAACGCATCGCAAATATCTTTCAGGATTGCATACCACTCACCATTGATCTCGACGAAACGGATCTCATGTCCGTACCAATTTTCAGTTCTCATTTATTCTCCTTTCATTCGCTTATCGATGTAGACCGTTTGCATTGCAATAACGACAGCCTTTGCCAGAAACGTAATCGCAAGGATCTGCTTCTCTAGTACCCCAGCATTGGCCACTGTTATAATACTCGCAACTTAACGGCATCGGCATCGACACCGATCTCCCTCCTGTGATAACATCAACAATATCGTCCGTAGCCCTCTCCGTTTCCATATCATTTCCAATCAACCAGATGAATCGAATATAATTAATGATGTCCTGACACTTCTCAAGCAGATCCTCGCGATCGCTGAAGTCGTTCTTCTCAACTTTGTCACGAAGAGCTGTGAGATGCTTGGTCATATAACCCCAAGCACACTGGGCAGGAGTTCCTCCCATAATATCAGCTCCAGAATCAAAATTATGCAAGCAGTCATCAGGAGAAGCATATTTGGCATTTCTCTGCTTTAATGTCTCAAGTGAGTTACCATCCAGCTCGTCTAAGAGTTGGTTAAATGTCTCAGTGTTCATATAGTTTTCTCCTTTCAAATATCAATGTCAGACAAAACAGAAAAAGAAAGAGACCCAGTGTTACCACCAGGTCTCCCTCTCATAATAGGCGCTGTAAATTTAGCGAATCAATCTACAAGATCCCAATTTGAGAAATCACGATCACAGTTTACGCAACACTCAGGATCTTCACCAAATCTATGCTTACAGTTATAACACGATCTGTTTGCGTACTCGTCCTCAAGCTCAGGAATCCACTTCTTAAAAATATCATAGTAATTCCCTTTATTGCCAAGGGCTTTCTTAGCGATACACATGGCCAGACCAGCTTCTTTAGAATATGTATCACCCATTTGCTTCTGACATTTTACAACTGTTTTAGTACCGTCATCCCAAATCACCACAGTCACAGGATTGTTAAAATATACATTCTTGATTGAGGGAAAAGGCTTAGCAGTGGTTACTGTCAAACTGACACTGCTATCAGCACAGATCAGAGAGTTGGAGAGAATATTGGTGCTCACCTGATTACAGTCTTTGCTATGGATTTCAGACAACTGATCAAATGGAAAATAAAAATAACCATACTTAGAAAGATTATTTCTCTTCCCAAAGATTTCCACCCCGAAGCGACCTTTTTCACCACGGGGCACATAAGTAACAACTCCAACTTTTCCAGCAAGACCAGGATATTGTGTGCAGTTACATCTAATACCTACAGTAGTTCCTTTTCTAATCATAAATATAAATCTCCTTTACAGTTTATCGATATGCATAGCAAGTCTGCCTCTATAGCTAACAGGCAGCTCACATTTAATATAACCTTCGAACCCTTCCATGTGATTCATCAATTGTTCAAAGCCCGACTTGCTTAGGGGTACATCCATCTGTGCTAGACACCCTAAGCAAATGACTTTGCAATTGTCATAACAGCGGGAAACGATTCTTTTAATAATGGGAATACTCATGTTTTGACATTCATCAATAATCACAACAGTATTCTCAAGATTGGTGCCTCGCATGAAAGTTGCACTTTTAGCTACAATCCAATCAGTGCCGTTTTTTCTAGAAATATCAGAGGATATTGCCTGATTGGGGATTACGTTACATTTTGCGAGGGCATCGTACAGAGGACCTAAATAATCAGCCTCTTTTTCTGATGTACTACCAGGTCGGTAGCCAAGTGACGATTCTTCTACGGTGGGGAAAATATAAACAGCAGATTTATACTTCTTTTCCGAGTTGACAAGAAGATTTGCACAAGCCACAGCCAGAAGAGTTTTGCCAGAACCAGCAGTAGCATCAGCTAGGACAAAAATATAGTTATCGTCCATGATCGCATCTCTAAATTTCTCTTGACCCTCATTTAATTGAAAACCATAGAAAATGTCATTCTTACTCTTCGGCATCGTCTTCTTCGTCCTCCTCATCGTCATCTTCGATATAACCACTGTTAATTAGAGTGTCTAACATGGCGTCCTGATTGATAACACCAGCAATAAGTACCTTGGCAGCCATTGAAAGCTCGTAATAATTTGTATAGACATCACCATTCTCGCGTATTCCGGCTAGAACAATCCCCTGAAGAGGGTATTCAGAAATATCATGCAAGGCTTGCTCTAGCCAAGAGGCATATGGCATTTTAGTGATATCTTTGGTTTCGTCAGTCATATATATCCTCCTTACTTTTTACTAGAGTTGTTGGATTTAAAGAAGCAGCTCAGAAGAAATAAAATTAGCCAAGTGCCAGTAGCGATTGGCCAACTGAATGCGATGTTGAAGCAAAGCGTGATCAAATATAAAATCCCGCATGTCGCTCCCCATGAGATAGCTAAGATTAAAAATAGAACGATGATGGCAGCAAGACAACCAGCCATTTATTGATCCTCCGTTTCATTATTCTTTTTAAGTCGTAGCGCTAGATGTGCATCTCTAACTACGTTCTGATACAGTTTACGGTTCGTTCTCAAACGATCAGTTAAGTCGAAGCCGGTCCCACTTTCAAAGTCATTGAAATACTTAAAGTACCTGCTTTTCTGATATGCTTCAGGATTTGATTTCTTTAATTCAAGGAGTTGCCGAGTGTTCATATCATATTGATAGTCTGAGAGTATGTTTTCATTGAGTTCATAATAAGCGTAGGAATTGACGAGGATACTTCGTTGGAGAAGTTGAATCTTTTGAAGATCGGTGAAGGGTTTGGAAGAGAAGTTCATTTTAGTCGTCAGCCTCACAAGCTAGTAAGAACTCGAACCGAGAAATATGATAAGATTCAGTCGGATCATTGAAAATTCTATTGATCAATATTTCAAGATCACCAAAGAACTGTTTTGCTTCCTTAACACGAATGGTGGTGTGAAATAATTCATCCGCTTTTCTTATACTGTTTCCTTTATTGACAACAACCATAATCGTTGTAGAGTCGTCAATAAAATTCAATTTTTCAAGATATTCAAGAGAAGTTTTAAGCTTCATATTATTCTCCTTTCAAAATATCAATCCAGTCGAACTACGAACTCTTTGCCAGAATTTGAACTTTTGGTGATTACCTCTCTGATAGAACTGTAAATTTTAGTAGTATTATCAAGGCTGTCATTGAACTTTTCCAGAATATCATCGAGATTGTCATCAAATTTCTCCATAGCGGCCTCTTTAGCAGCTTCTTCAACATCTCTTCTCACACGAAAAACGTCAATCTTAGAAGCTGAAGCGGTAATTTCCTTAAGAACTGAATCCTTGATGGACTCATATTCCTTGTTGACTTCCTTCTGAACTTTTGTACGAATATCATTCTTCATAGCAGAAATAGTTTCGTTTGTAGCTCGCTCGACCGCTCTCTTTGCTTCAGCCTGCACAGCTTTTTCAACTGCCTTATGAACAAGCTCCTCAGGAATATCGAATTCCATATCGTCAGCAAGTTCATCGATGCCTTTATCGAGTCGCTCACTGACTTTAGCTAGTTTGGTGTGAGTGCCGATTGCATAACCAACACCAACTAATCCTGCAAGACCAATAAGGAAACCTACGAGTTCATCATGTTTAACCATAACAATTTCTCCTTTTAAAATATAAATTACATGAATCTGATAGTAACTTTGCTGTTTTTATGCTCGGCAGCTTTGTTAAAACCTTCTTTAATTATATTGATAAACCTATCAGTATCTTGTACATAATTCTGTACAGGAATATCGAAGGTAATTGAGTAGCTTCTGTCTTGCTCTTCCTTGCTGTTACTTGAATTATCAAAATTAAAGTCTGGCAAATACACATCGTATTTAACAGATGGAAGATAGTTATAGTTTGGCCAAATGCTATTGTATGATATATTGGCACACCACCCCTTTTGAGAATCTGAACACGTTACCATATCCCCAACAAAGCTTTTGATGTCTGAGAGGTTAACCGCGCCATATTCATTAACATATTTATTGAACCAATCAACAAAGAATTCGGCATCGGATAATGAATTAAACGTATGCTTAAAAGTAACCATAGCAATTTCTCCTTTCAAAAATAACATTGTCAGACAAACAAAAAAGAGAAAGAGAACCTGTGATGGATTTGAACCACCATTCCTAGATATAATCTAGTACTCTACCATTGAGCTAACAGTTTCCCTTCTCATAATAGTACGTGTAAATTTCGCGAAGTTAAATCCACTTAGCAAGCCATCTTGACTCGTTGAATTTTTTCTTCTCTTGGAGGGCTTTGCTGATCGCGAGATCGATGCCGGAGCGTGATTTGAGGTGATAGTAATAGAGGTCAATGAATTTGGTATTGAGTCTATCGATTCTTCCTGCGGCCTGAGTCATGACTTTATAGCTGTAATTTTGACTGTAAAATATAATTGTATCGCAGGTGATGCAATTCCAGCCCTCGCAGCCTGAAGTGTACTGGGTCAGATAAACCCACCTTTTACCCGTTGGAACCGGTTGATGAGCGTGACCAGACCATTCAGCAATTTTAGTTCCTTCCACATAACCAAGATTTAGAAGAATATCTCGCTCATAGTCAAAGTTGTAAAATATAATTGCTTTTGGATGGTCTTCTAATAGCTCAAGCAAAGCAACTTGCCTGGACTCATCCATGTTTACAATACGACGTAAAACATAGCAGAGACTAGAAGCTTGCTGGACTGGTTCATCCTTGAATGGATCCCAGCGTTTCTTAAAGACATCTTTATAGAATGGAACATCGTACCTGCAGTACACATCTTCATGATGAGGTTTGGTGTGACGTTGGACAACCATATCGATAAGGATTCTATCGCGGAGTCGGTCGAGACGCTGAGTATTGATATAGCGTTCAATCTGAGGATACTTAGTAAACCTTGAATAGATAACATGCTCTCGCTGGAATTCAGTCTTATTTTTGTAGAATCCATTAGCAACAAAGACAGCCCAATAATCCATATAGGTATCACCAGGAGTTGCTGAAAGAATAACCCAGTCATTATGTTTTGCTATTTTAAGGAAGGCCTTAACCCATGCACCTGAACCTGTTACACGATCTTCATCTAGGATAAAGAATTGGCCTTGGACATCAGCATATTTCTTAATGTTATTCCAACTATCAACTATTACTTTATTTTTGTAATAGTTTGTTTTTGGGTCTGTAGATAAACGATATAAGGCTAGCTCACCGTTCCATTCCAAAGAGTCACGTTTCTTAGCAGTTGTGATTATGTAGAGGTCTTTTGGATTCTTCATCGGTATGTAATCAGAGCCTTCTATCCAACCTCCCTGTTCTTTAAAATAGTAGAAGAGCCCGGTACGAGATTTACCAGAACCAACGCTGCCGTTAAATATACATCCATTCCTAGCTTTCTTAACAGCAGCCATTTGGAAGTCGTATAAGAATGGTTTGGATTTAACTGCTGTATTCATCCAATATCACTAGCCGAACTCTCATCCAGCTTTTCCTTAATCTTACCGAGGATCTCCTCAACTAGTTCCCGAGTATCATTATGTAGTTTCATATGGTCTTTATGCTTATCATACCAATCGAAAATCTCATACAGGTTGCCCTTATTCCAACTGAACGCCCACCAGTCGCAGATCATCTCAATGACATATTGATAAGGCATGCGAAGAGTTACGATACCTTCTTCGGCTTCATCATTGATGAGAACCCAATGCTGCCAATGATGCGGATTGCTATGAATATGGTGCAACCAAGCCTTGTTGAACTCCTCTTCAACTTCTTTTGTTTTCTGCCCACCATAAAAATACTGATCATATGCATCGTATTCTTTTGGCCCGTCTTTGCTATAATCGTGATTCCAAGCGAGCACAGACAGATCACGTTCGTTACCTGTCAGATATTCTGGAAGATTATTTCTAAACCAATAGATGCCTTTACCCACATTAGCTCGATGTTCAGCCAGGTAGTTGTCGTATTCAATACTCATTTAGTTTTCTCCTTTCAAATATCAATCTCGTCAAGCCAACCCGAGAATTCTTCAAGTAGATCGTCACTAACACACATCCAACTCGCACAGTACTCGTCTTCCGAAAACTCGCGTTATAGCTTTTCAACTGTCAACGGTTTTACTAGAAGCGTCCCATGCTCGTTCAGATAATTGAGAATACGTTTCATCTCGTCGGGATAGACAAAGTCTTGACTTGAATGTTTTTCATAAACTCTCATTAGATTTCTCCTTTCAAAAAAAAATAAAGAGAGGCCGTTAAGCCCCTCACATATACAGCTTTCCGTCATATGCTCGCTTCTCTTCAATCATTTTATACCAACATGAGCTATGAAGATATTGTTTTAGCCCTGTTCGTGTCACGACCATCTCAGCATCATATTTTTCTGGATGTGCTTTGAGAATACCGTCAGGAACTTGCTCCACATTCTTTCCACATAACGGACATCTAGTTATTACTATCAAGTGTCTTGCCACTTTGAGTCAGCTCCTTACAGATTGGTAGATTATTTTGTTTTAAATACGTGTAAAAATAATTTCGACCGATATGAGGATGCATGATGATTCGCATGTCTTTCTTATTTTTATACTCTTCATACAAATCTCTGAGAAACACTTTCTGATAATCTAGCAGTTCCAGTCCTAAGACTGTTTCGACATACTCCACTATATCCAATTAAGTCAGCTCCTTAATAATCCAATTGTCTAGCTTCGAATAAATTACAATAAGACGAACTATCGGAATAGTCGTCTATGAAGCGCATAGCAGTTTCTTTTGCTAAAAACTTCTCTATTCCGATAAAATCGCCATTAATGCCTACGAGCTCAACCAAATATAAATTCTCTATCATTAGCTCTGCCTCAAGTATCTAATCAGAAGCCAGATCAGCCATAGACCTCCAGTTGCAAATACCAGAATGAAGTCCAGGATCAGCCCAAAAATACCGCGCTTTTTCATAAAATATTCTCCTTTCAATCTAATACAATATAGCCGATAGATTCATCGCCATAGGCCATATCAAGTACCGCAGGGATGGCATCTTTAGTAGACTTAAATTTCTCTTGAAATGGTTCTTTTAGCATAATCATGCCGCCATCAGTTTCAGGAAAGTCTTGCTGCACATTATAGACCTCATAGTAAATATAATCGACGTAACCCTGAGCAATATCGTCGTCAGTTAAATTATCACCGGATCCCTCATCGATCCTGACAATCTGTCTCTTAGTTTGTACATAGATGAAAATATCAATGAAATTGTCGTTAAACATTTTTCAATCTCCTTTTATTTGAACAATTTTGTTTTACCATCCATAAACTTTAGCGACTTCGTTTCCTAATCCACGAGTAACTGCGTCTATATCATCCTGTGTAACAGAACCGTCATAAATCTTACCTAGAAATTCTTCTATTTTTTCATCAGAAGCATCGTCCCTATATGCACGATACAAAATATAATTGGTGCCATCATGATGGGCAGCTTTGCACCGTAAATCACCATAAGTATCAACATACCATTCGTGATACTCACAAGAATCAAAGCCATTCAAACAATCTTTAATATTACAGCTGTTCAGTTCCTTATAGCCTGAGAAATGTCCATTCCAAAGACCGAGATCAGCTATCGCGATTATGGGTTGTGAAATATCAATGTCTAGGTTCATCCGTTCATCATCGAGATACATACTATTAACTTCTGCCATATACTCATAAATCTCGTAGTCGTCCGGTTCATCGTCCCAGTCATTAATTACTGCACATTCCAAATAAGTTTCTCTCCAACCATCTTCGATATCAAGATTGAAATTGCTCCAGATAATATGATTCTCGTTACTCATGGTCAGCACCTCTGGCAAACGGATTTGTTTTAAGCCATTTAGTTAATTTGTCCATTTCTTCGTCAGTGACCATGAAAGAAATATGAACCAAGTCATAAGCCTCACTTGGTTCAAAGTAAATATCATTCTCTCTAAAATATTGTTTGTAGATCTCAGCAGTTCGTTTATCTACTTGGCAACCCCAGCGTTTCTTCATTGAACATCATTCATTTCTATAAGTTTGGTGTTAGTTAATTCATAGTCCCATCTAGTTCCCCAACGAGTTACTGCCCAAATATAAATGTCGAGATTTTCGTTGTAGAACACTAATTCATCCGTATGCTCCTTAAGAAACTTGTAACCATACTCAGAGATAATATAATCTGACATGACCATATCCTCGAATTCGCCTGCTACAATTTCCCAATCTAACATAGTTCGATCACGCAAGATATTGTTTAAAATACAGTCCTCTAAAATATTTGCTAAAGCCTTAAAGTCCAAATATCCTTTTTCCAGACCATAATCCGATACTGCTACTCCATAGATCTTTCCTCCATACATTTCAACGCTTTTCTCCATGATTGCTCCACTCCCTGTGGGTTTAGTTTTGGTGTCAGAGGCAGGACTCGAACCTGCAATATCTTCTATGGCGCCCTCTTCGTATGAAGTACGGACCGAAACCACGTACGAAGTACCTATTGTCTTGGTGTCTCTACCAATTCGACTACTCTGACATAAATTAATTTTTATTTCTCTGAATCAGTAAACCTACACTCTAACCTAGTCCGAAGACTGCTAGAACCTCTCCATAATTTTGCATTCCTCGCCTCGGTTTATTGATTGTAGCCAGAGTAAAATATCAATGCTTCTAGTGCTACTTCTAGGTCAAACTCTACTTAATCCCGCTGGTTCTGAGTATCGATATGTTTGACTGCACATGCCCTTGTGCGATTAGGCTGCATTAACTGTCTCTTACCAGCTCGATTTGCATTTGATGACGGAGCGCTTATACCACATTCTCATCTCCGTAATCGTAGTCGATAAACCAGCCACTATATATCGTTTCAAGTGGACTTATTGGTGAGCGTGAAGGGAGTCGAACCCTTAATCCTTTCGGCAGCGGAGCTTAAATCCGATGTGTATGCCAATTCCACCACACGCCCAGATATAAAAGCCGCTATTTATATGCATAGGGCGGCTAGTCCTATGGTGCTTTTTTCGCCATTCAAGCGGTGTTTCGGGCATACGGTTACCTCTGCATTATCAGAAAGCACTAACCTGTGGTAAGACCTCTATAAAAACTTCCCGAACAGCTTTTACGTCACAGATCGATTGTCGGCCACTCATTTGCGCATCGTTGAGAGGCTGAGTGGGATAAAGAACTAGCGCTACTTGTTCCCGACATAGCCAAAGCCGACTGCTATGCCTAACTGGCAGGGATGATAGGAATTGAACCTATGATACAAGAGTCAAAGTCTTGTGCCTTTACCGCTTGGCAACATCCCTATGTGGCGGAGAAGAAGGGATTCGAACCCTTGCGAGCTATAAGCTCCTGTCGGATTTCAAGTCCGATACCTTCGACCACTTGGTTACTTCTCCGTATGGTGGGCCCTGTGGGGCATGATCCCACGACCTGATGATTATGAGTCAACTGCTCTGACCAACTGAGCTAAAGGCCCGAAAAAGAAAAAGAGAAGTAGCTACTAGACATACATCTAGTATTTAATAGCTCACATGAGCTACCTACTCCTCTCATAATAGGAGCTGTTAATTTCGCGAATTTATTCTCAAAAATATAAAAAGAGAAGAGACCCAGTGTCTCCACCAGGTCTCCTCTTTTCATTCAGTGAAACGCGTCATACAATTCTTTGATATCTTCGTCAGTCCATCCCTCTGACTTTAACAAACTATATAGTTCATCATACGTCATCGTGTAGATGAGATCCTCCAAATGTCTCTTTATTGCTGACATAACTAACACCTCCATAATAGAAGATGTTTATATCGCGAATTATTTCATGTTAATATGTTCACGCAGATACTTAACTTCAGGCTCGGTAAGAGTCTTATTGGAAAGCAGCATCCCACCCACGCCAATGAACATCAGAGTAGCACCTGCAAAAGTTACAATCTTGCTAATGCTCATGGTGGTAAGGTTGGTTACACCGATGCTTGCTACACTGTTAACATTCTTATTCATAAAATATAAATCCCCTTTCAGCTATTTGGTTCGTATTACTCCTCTTCCTCTACGTTTGCGTAACGAGCTGCAAACCGATCAATCCGCTGAGTAACCTGCATAGACTGCAGATAAGCAGTTCGACCAGTACGACCGTTGACGTCCCAATCATACGGACGAATGTCCATGTCAACAGATTCAATGTCAATATTATCGAGACAACCGATACTCTCCTCGTCGAGCTCAACTCTACGATCACCGCTGACTAGATATACCTTAGGACCGTAGTCAGTGAACTTAAGCTTAACAGGGAGTCTCATGAAATCATTCTCATCCTCGTCACGAGCAGGTTTAATCTTAACATTCCAACCCTCTGCAACCAGAGCGTCAGCAGTGTTCGGATCCTCGATAAGCAGAGAGAAATTACGATCACCCTCACGGTTGAACTTATCGCCTCTACCTTCAAAGTTCTTGAAAATAATTCTTGCGTCATCAATCTGAAGAATGCCTTTCGGCGCGAATACCAAATTCATAAATAATAATCTCCTTTAAAAATATATTTTTGTTTTAGTTGATTGCGATTGTTTGTGGGGTTAACGTTTAGCGAACGCGTCGCCGTCGTCAGTTTCATTTGGTGGTCTTTTGCGTATAGGACCGAAGTAGAATGGCAGATCTTCTCGCTCAGCTTCTGCGATTGCTTCTTGAATCTGCTTTAATTCCTCGTCAGTGTACCACGGGGGATCTTCATCAGGAGGGAAGTCGATTCCAGCAGTTCCATAGGGTTCCTCTGCTACGAATCGCTCGAAGTCGCCGAAATCAGACAGACCGGGTTTGCGATCTTTACCGCTACCCTTTCCGTAGATAGCTGCATTTACCATTTCATCATAATAACTTCTGTCAATGTCATCTTCCTTACCCAAAAGTTTCACAGCCTCAGCTTCGAGCCAACGGTAACCTTTTGTTCCTGTGACGGAGTCATACTTGACGTTACCATCTTTGTCTGTCTTAGTTCGTACAAGTTCGGCGCCACCGCATCCAACTTTAATAGGGCAGAAATTACCGACTTTTCCGATAAAATGATAATCATGCTCACCTTCTGGAAGACTTTCGTTCATATCCAGATAAATTGCGGAGTTTTTAACCTCCTTAGTCTCGCACAGATCTGCAAACTCAATGGGCTCTTTACTGAATAACTTCTTGAATACATAAGGAACTTGAAACTGAGTTCCAGTAGCTGTCCATTGACCCGGAGCTTCGGGGTCATCGTCTGCGAGCTTTGCAATATAAACCGCATTATTTACGAGACAAATTCGCTCAAACACATGCTCGATCTCAAAATTGTATCCGTATTGTTTACCATAATCTATGATAAAACTGGCTATCTCATCGCTCGGATTAACAACCTTTATGCTATCTGTTTTACAATGAATTACAGTAAATCCTCTTTCTTGAATCTCATTTTTAAGATTTACCATAAACAAAGCCCCACGACAGGCTACGATATTATTATCATTTCGAGGATCTCGGAAGGGGTTCGCAAATTTTGCAGATGTTAACCCATAGACGGAATTTTGGGCTAGCTTGAGGGCCTTGGATAGATCCTTTGCCTGCTTTTCATCAGTCAAGAATGGAGCGAGTTTACCATCAAGCATCTTTTTGGCAGCCTCAAAATCTTTATGTTTGATAGCTGTTCTAGCGTCAACTAGATCCGCATAATTTTTGGTATATTCACCAAGATAATTAAGAGCTCTAATTGACGCCGGGTGCATTCCAGAAACATCAAAACATATAGTTCTACCGTACATGCCAGGCTTGGCCCAAACATAACCTCCGAATCCTACATCTTCTCCTCGATATAAATTGTGTGATTGACCGTCTTCTCCGAACTTGATGTAGGTATAGCCTGGAAAAGCATTAATAGGCATCTGGGCATTCCTCCTCTGAATCGTCGGCATATTCAAAATGATAACCTTTTGCCGAGTATGTTTTTCCATTAACGACATTACAAACACTCGCAACACTCATACCTAAGGTCTCGGCTGCTTCTGTTTGACCATGAAAATAGTAAGATTGCCCCGTTTGTATATCTGTCGCTTTTATGGGAACGCGATGTCTAATATAGTGGTGCTCATCCAAATCAATTTGCAATCCGTCTTTTGGTCTATAAAAATAATAGCCACATACACCGGCACGTTTTCCTCGAATAACATCGCTTATAGATGTCTGTGATATGCCAAGAACTCTACTTGCCTCCATTTGGCTTTCAAATTCTTGCTCAGACCGATCTTGTAAATTAACCGCGACAACAGGGTCTCTTCGCTTAGACATTGCCAGCTCTCTATCTTCGTCTGTAAGATATCGAAAACGGCCGTGATTTATGCAATCTCTAGTATTATCAAGAGATGTGCCCCATGCTAAGTTTCCGAGCTGGTTATTGGAGGGGTTATCGTCTAGATGTCGTACTAATGGTAGATTGTGAGGATTCGGGATAAACGCTCGTGCAAGCATTTGATGAAGATACTGATGTTTTTTACCGTTGGGTGTTTTTATAGACAAGTCTATATGACCCATTTCGGTAGCTGGGCTTCCGTAACTAAATTTTTTCGTAGACGTGTTATAAACCCGCTCCTTATTACTAACCCAGCAATCAGAATACTCAGAATCTTGCTTCAGACGTTCGTCCATATAATAATCATCTAAATAACAGTCATCCCCATATACAAATTCACCAGGGTAGCCATCAGTATCCCAGTCGTGGCATTCCAGTCTATCCATATAATCATCTCCTTTCATTTATTATGACTGTTCTCCAGTAGCAAGGTCTGTATAAACTAGCTTCGGGTTGCGCTCCCCTCCAAATATAATCCTAGTAGTCAAACTATTAGTCGAATGATTTACAGTCAAACCGGACACTGCTGCTAGAATTTGTCTTGCAGTCCAATCGCCCTGGCAATGATTAAATACCTGTTCGGTAGCGAGGACATCATTATCACAATACTCAGCCACTTTCTGCCACAGAGACTCATCGACCGGTTTGTCCCATGGGAGACCAAGCTCTTGATGATGAATACCGAGTTCAATTTCCCATTTTTTCAAGGACTGCTTCTTAGTAGCAAAGTCGTAAACATCGGTGTATGACAAATTATAAGCCTCGCTAAATTTAGCCTTTCTACTAACCTCTTTATCTTTATTAATGAGTCTCTGAGAAAGGTCGTAAAGCCGTTCGTTACTATAGCCGATCAAACAACCATAAATCATATGGTTGTCATACGACAAATTGTTAAAACCAACTAGCTTAAATCTCAGAAGGTCTTCGATATCTTTAGGCTTGGGGTTAATCATTCGAACAACCGGCTTACCCTCACCTGCAATCTTCCAGTTGACCAAGAACAAATTAGGAAAAACCTCACAATCGAAGAAGACTAATTCGTCTTTATCTGCGTCACCTGCCGGATTTGGTTCCTCCGATTTAAACTTCATCTTGTTAGCCAGCTTAATGCAGTAATCTGCCTGATGAGTGCTTCCTGCTGCAAAGGCAAAGATCTCATTCTTCAAATCACTCACGTCATAACCAATGCCACTGTTATATGCATCATCAAGTAACTTAGCAATATAATCAACACTAGGCTTGGTTGCAGAGTGATACTCTTTATTCAAATTTCGCTTGATCATGGTACGAAGCATCTTTTCGTTCTTAATACCATCCCAATTAGCAGCCAACTTATCATCTCCTTTCAACGGTAAACCAGAGCTAATGGTTGCAATAGCCAGAGCGTTACACTTAGTCAACAACCGTCTCAATGAGCTCTTACCGGTGAATACTTTGATTTCAATATCGTCATCGTAAATGCGGCTAAGCTTTGCGACATCTCCGCTATAAATATAATGAAGATGAATGCCAGCACCACTCTTACTCAACTCTGCATATGTAGGCGGCCACTCCTTCGCCGCTTCAAGATTCTTTTGGAAAGACTTCTTACCAGTTTCATCACGAATATCAAAGTCTATGACGATGTGATTCTCCGGAACTTTAACATAATGCAGTTTAGAAGTATCAATCTTCGACAACGTGGTTTTCACATCGTCCCACTTCCGAGATGGAGTTTCCTTAGAGGAGGCTTTCTGAGCAAGACAGTCTGCGCATTCCTTGTCAAATATGGACTCTTGTTCTTCCATTTTGAGCCAATCAGGAATGACGACCTCATCAGGCTTATTCTTAGCCGAACTATCCTCTGATGTCTCACTAGCTACACCATCATCTTCGTTCTCGAACTTCTCAGTTCTGAACCCGACATAATAGCTGCGAGCTCTCTCACCAGACTCAGTAGTAAACCTCTCATGGAATTCTCGGAAATAGTTCATAAGTTCAGACCGGAAGTACATCTTTGAGAGAGAATAAGGAACCTTTGCATCATCAACGTAAGTCTTGTACATCTCCCAAGCAGCCTTCAAAGTCGTACCGTCGTCTCTCTTGAAAACATGATACGAATCGATCATGAAGTTATAGAAGTCATTGGATGCGCTCATCATTGAAGTGGGCATATACTCGTCATACCGGCCGGGATCAGACAAATATACTTCCTTACAATGATAAGCAATCGGACCAAGCTCAAACTGAACTTGCTTCATAAGCTTCTTATACTCTCGAGACGGGATCTTGTTACCAGAAGGGGTAACATCAATCAACCGTCGAAGAATACCAGATTTACCATCGGTAATCTTAACCGGTTTATTCGTGCCCATGAACAAGAAACAAATAAAGCGATTCTCATACTGAGCCTTATGCTTTTCGTTCACACTCATCCATTCGTGAGAAACCACGCTATTCAACCGAGTGTTATCTTCTATCTTGGACAAATCACCATCGTGCTGAATAGCAACAAGAGGGTTCTTCTTAAATGGTTCAAGCGCAAACTGAGCACTGGCGGAACCAAGGGCCTTCGCATCAAACACCGCATGATAACCATCAAACAACTCCTGAATAATATTCAAGATTGTTGACTTACCTGTACCGGGGCCACCATACAGAACCAAGAACTTCTGCAGTGTTCTTGAGTCGCCTGTAACAATAGAACCGATAGCCCATTCGAGTTTGCGCCGCTCCTCTTCAGAATATAATGTGGAAATGATCTTCTCATAAGCAGGGCATTCGCCAGGTTCAAGAGGGTAGCTAAGCCTCTTACTGGCATAATCCTTCTTATTTGTACCATCATTAGCAAATAAGAGTTTCTCATCGAGCACATGATAAGAATCTCTCATCTGTTTCTGACAATATTTATGCCAATTATCGATCATTCCGCTTTCGGAACTTCGCATATAGCATATTTTCACATTTCCGTCGATTTCGCCTTTGTGCTCTTCTGCGTACTTAGTTAATTCGCGATCCACCAGCTGCACAACATCCTGTTCATCGGTAGACCACAAACCCCGATCTTCGACCCACACTGCATAGAAGTCACCGCCTCTAATCATGAGATCTTCCACATGCTTAATTTGAAATGCTGGATAGATCTCCGTATACCCGGGTTTTCTAATGCGAGTCGCTACTGTGAAAAAATCGAGCATTACATTCTGTAGCCTCCTTTCTTTTAAATCAATCCAGGGTGTTTAGGTATGCCATCAGCTGATGCCAAATCTCAGCGTCTCGTGCATCACGATTCCATCTTTTAATCGTGAATAGACTACCTTTACCGTCACGGTCATACTCACGTTTTAAGAATCTTGTGACGACATCATTCACGAGCCATTCATTGAAATTATAATCAGTCATGGAGCTTAAACCTAAGCTATTTACCATACCCCAGAACCATTGTGCAGTTCGATCGCCTTTTGCAGGGTCGGCCATGATACGCTCTTCACATCGAATTGCTAGAGCAACCATCATTTCCAAAACACTGCATGGACCATCAAGGCAGTACTCAAGATCTTCACAATCGTGAAACACACAAAAACGATACCTTAAAGCAATGCCATCTTCTGCTCGGTTTTCATCATGAGGGATGAAATATACAAACTCAACATCGTGGAGAAACATAAAAAGCTGCCGGTAACTAATGCCGTTAGCAAATCGCCCTCCACACATAAGGTCATACATCCACTCGAAATAGTCAGATTTTACTCTGTCTTCAAGTCTCATACTTGCCATAATAGGGATCGGGGTTAGTTTGCAGCGCATCCTTATACGTTCTAGGATCCTTGGTTACCTCGTAGTCGATTTCAGTTCGTTCGTTTCTGACATATATAACATCGTCAACGTACTCGCCGAAATGATCCAAAGATTCCTCGCCGATAGTTTCATCAATGTCTAGAGTCATGCCCCAGTCATCTGCAAGAATTCCATCTGCGAAATAGTCAAGGGGCTGCACGTTATAACCAGGAGGACTAGAACTAAACTCATCAGGAGTAATCACATACGGACCGTTAATACGCTGAACTTCGTCCTCATTTTGATCCCATTCGCCTCCTTCCTTATCGTCTTCCGAACCACGATATCTAGAGGCCATCTGATGATATTCGACCCGCTCTTTCTCTTCTTTAACAGAGTCTTTCTTATCATCTTCGGAATAGTCTTCATCAACCTCTTCATTTTGAGGTTCCGCATACTTGACACTTTCCTGAAGCTTCTTTTTCATCTTGCTCAAGAGATCCTTATACTCTTCTCTTACAGAAGCAATATCGTCGTTCGCGATTTGCTCGTACTTATCTTTCACGAGCTTCCATGTTACTGCGGAGCCGACAGCGGCTCCAACAGCAAACATGATAACATTAAGCAGTTTGTTATTCATTATCAATCTCCTCATAAATCTGCTCATATTCGTCTCTTTCGTCGATCTTTATTGACAGCACTGTAGCAGCAAGCCCTCCCGCAAACAAGGCTGTGCTAAGCAATGCGCCAGCAACAATATGTCGTCTACGCTTGGTACTTATTAAATGCTCAATCGTTGATAGTAGTCTCTTTGCACGCTCCATGTTCTTCAGCACTCCCTTCGTATGCTAAAAGGGATATGCCTGCCACAAAGCATAAACCGGACAAAGTAGCCAATAAGCAAGATACTACTGTCTTTTTACTATTCATGTTTATCATCCTTTTTCCTTGGATCATTAACATTTCGTAAGAAATATAAACGATCTCCGATTTTTGTACCACTAAGCATTCCGCAAACATACCATGCTCTAATAGTTGCTACACCTACACCAAATTTAACAGCAGCTTCTTCTTCGTCCATGAGCCAGACGAAGATACCGTCTTTGATGACGACTTCGTTCTCTAAGTCATTTTGCAAAATATAAATGATCAGTTCCTTACCTGTCATCGTCATTCATCTCCTTTACAAACCTCACTGGCTTTCAAATAGGAAATAGCCAAGGGAAGTCAAATATGTCTTGCATCGTACCTGTCAATCCGAGATTGCTCAGGCGCGGAGAATTTCACATATACTCCAGAATGTTACCGATGCAGTTGAAGTCAAGAATAACAGCTCTCTCGTCACCGATCAGGAAATCGCAAGCACCCCGATTATTAGGATCGAAGATACCGAAATCTACAAAGTTATCGCCAGCGCTACAATCGTCAGTGTAAACCCAGCCTGCAATCTGACCATACTTGGTTCTACGTGCGCCAAGCATATCATAAACCTCATTCAGAGTAAGAATGCCGTTCAGCTTAAGCTTGTCGTTTGCATAATTCTGCTGCTGAATCAGGAATACCTTGTTAAGTTCTGCATTCTTCGTGTAACCAGTATTACCTTCATACCAAGGAATAGAATAGATGCTGTGAGTTACATTAGGATCGGCAACTTCAATAGTTTTCTTAACGGTGGTTTCCTTGCCATTCTCATCAACGACAGTCTCTTCGACTTCCTTAGCCTTAATACCGAAGCGAAGCTCACGGTCAAGATCCTTACCAAATTTATCGATCAGGCGACCACGATACTCCTTGAAACTAGTGTCAACAGCCTTGAATGCAGCTGCCAGTGCGATATTTCTCTTACGCAGAATATGATTAGAACCAATCATACACCCAATAGAGGCAATACCAAGTGCAACGGCTGGGCCATACAACTTAACAAACTTCACACCAGTCTGAACATAGACGATGGTCAGGTCTTTCTTAGCAACTTCCTCAGTGTATTCCTCACCATCAGAGGTATGTCTGTGGTTCTCTACAGCATCATGGATAGTCTCAATAGTTTCCTTGGCTTCATCCACGATGTCATTCACTTTCAAAGTAGCCCTGCACGCCAACACGCCACTAGCAATAGTGCCAGTAACGCCGACCACTGCAAGAATCTCAGGGCTGTGCTTCTTAAATTTGAACCCAACCTTATGCAAAGTTCTGCTTGCTTTTGTTACAAGTTCAGTTTTCATAATTGAACATTCTCCTTTATATCAGTTTATTATCGTTACTTAAGAGGGATCGCTCTGGGCATTTTAATCTTGTAGCCATCTCGTACCCTAACTACCTCTGCGTTGCGAATATTAGTCCAACCGTAGTTGTTGTCTGTATACTGACCAGTAACACCAACCAGGTCATACAAATCAGCAACTCTAACAGATTCGTACTCTTCCATGATCTCGTCCATTCGTGCCAGGACGGACTCGGCCTCGCCTCGAGTATCAACGATAATATCGTCATAACTATACCCAGAAGCAGTTCGATTGGTATTATAAGTGCGATCGTCACGTCGACTCACACTATTGTAGTCACGATAACTTACCTTATCAGCAGTAGGACGCTTGCCACTGCCACTACGTCCACCATACAGACTCATATCGAGTGTACCGACGACCAAATCATAAATAGCTTTCTTTACCGCTGGGACAATTACGTCCATTAAAATATAACTTTTGACGTTAGAGACATCCTCAGAAATAAAGACATCTGTCAGCTTACGGACCTCGTTCTTCTTGACTTTTGCCTTGCCTTTAATAACCTTCTCAGCACGCTTCCCCTCAACTTTCTGAGGCTCTTTCTTTGCGTCACGATTCGTGTGAGAATTATCAGGCAGGTTATCATACAATGTGGTCATATCAGTCTCAGCCACTTTGCTGTTCATCTCCTTCAATAATTAGTTTTCCAGGAATCATTATCCTGGACCGTGGAGCTCGTCCATACTGCATTTTGAATTGATAGGCGAGATTGCTCCTGGCCTTCTTTTCACTCTCAGCTCTGGTAGACGCGCTCCAGCGATTAGCAATAACCCTATCGAATTCCATAACAGGGCCATTGTAAGTATATAGATTCATACTTAAATCCTCATACACAGGTGGAAGAAAGAAGAGAACACCCTGTTACGGATGCTCTCCACTTTCAGTAAACACCACCTTTAATTACCGAATTGATAGCAGCTTACTCGTCTTCGTTGACGTCCTCGTCATCAGTCACTTCAACAAAGTCGTCTTCTTCAGCTTCCTTGGCTTCCTTCTTCGCCTTGATCTTGGCAAATGCTTTCTTGCCCAGCTTAACAGCTGCAATACCTGCAGCGGTCAAACCAGCACCAATCAGCACTACCATGCCAGGACGAATACCAGACTCCTCAGTTTCAACCTCAGTAGTTTCGACTTCAGGCTCCATGACCTCATCATAGTTCATCATTTCGTTATCCATAGTAAATAACTCCTTTCAAAAATAGTTTTTAAATTAGGTTTCCCTCATAATAGTGAATGTAAATTTCGCGAATTATCTGTAGCGACTATAGCCATATTCAGGCGGAACCACATAATCGATTACGATACACGGCACACCATCTGAATCCAATTGTGCATTGAAGTCTACTTTGATCTTGCCGCGAGAAATATTCCAACCCAGATCTTCTCCGATGGATGTTCCATCAAGTCCAAGCTCGTAATAGAACTCATTTAGAGAAATATAATCTTCTCCATTGATCATGCGCTCGTTCAGATCATTTACGATTCTTCGAATGGTCTCGATATCAGATGTGAATCTCTGCTTGGTAATGGTGTCAAAGCAACGTGTATTTCCTTTTCCACTAACGATAATTGCTGACTGGTTAACGGGATTCTTTTCAATCTGCTTCTCAGCAACTTTGTTGTTGATTGCCTGATTTTTCTTCTCACCAACGGTTTCCAGAGTAGCATCTTTAAACTCAGTTAAAGCATTGCTAGCCAAGTTATATGCAGTCGCCAATGCAGCATTGCGTTTTGCATTTACAGAACCGGCTCCAATCAGACATGCTACAGATGTTACACAAGTGATTGCTGCTGGGATATACGGCTTCCACGCTGCCTTAACTACCTCGATTTTTGTAAGCGGTTCGCGATTCCCCTCATCATCGTACTTTTCGTATTCAGCGTCGGAGATAAGATCAAGCGCTTTAGGGGTAGCTTTAACTGCCAAGACGGTTGTTGTGATCATACCTGCAATACCAAGACCTGTTAAAATTTCGGGGCTGTGGTCAGATAGAGCCATTTTGACGTTTTTAAGCAGTCCTCCCATGTTGATTTTAGTCACTATACGTTCCTCCTTAAAAATGAAAATAAAAAGTAAAAGAGTCCAATTAGGACTCCTTTACCTGGTTATTTAGCGCTTCGTTTACTTTCTTAGCAACTGTCTCCTCGAGTTCATTGCTCTTGACTTTATCACTGACAATCGTAGATCCGATAGTCAATGCAACTCCAAGCACACTCAACCCCATCTTTACAAGTTTACTTTTATCCATAAAGCTTTCGCCTCCTTTCCATAATAGGGCCTGTAAACCTCGCGAATCAGTAATCGAGATAGCCCATGACTGGTTCCATCGGAAGATGGATAATTGTACATTCCATACCGACGCTATCTTCAGTCTCTTCATCGATTACGATTTCTTCATAGTCGAATTCGATCCATGGATGCCAATACATTTCCTCGATTTGACCGCAAGTCCATCCTATGTCTTCGTACTCTGGCTTCTTCTCCAACCCAATAAACTCGTAATATTCGTTAATACAAACAGCACCGTTGACAAACATTGCTCTATTAGTTTCATATTGCGCCCACATTACAGTTTCTTTTGTTGATTCGAAGTATCTTCCAGAATAAAAATCGAAGAATAGTTCTTTATTATCTTCCATTAATTCGCCGTCACCTGTGTACTTGTCCTTTGCAATCTCGCCACGAATGTTCCTGCCAGCTTCTTCTCCATACAACTCATCAGTTTTCTTCTTATATTCTTTATAAGAATTGTCTAATAAAGCATATGCGCTTATAAGACTTGCTTGCTGATGTTTGTTAATAAGATTAGAACCAAATATGCAAGCGATTGTTGCTGCGCCAGTGATCGCTGCTGGGATATAGACAGGGCCTGCTATTTTGACTTTTTCCCATTTAGTAAGTTTTTCTCCTTTCTCTTCTGTTGCGTCCTCCAGTAAAGACAAAGCCTTTGGCGATTCCTTTGCTACCATAACAGCTGTTGCTACTACGCCACCTGCACCTACGCATGTTAATATTGTTGACGCGTTGCGTTTAATAAATTGCTGTACGTCCATTCTTCTCCACTCCTCGGGGTTTTATGGTGAAACTAAAAAGAAAAACAATAGGCTATGGAATCGAACCATATTTCACAATAACTCTAGCCGAAGCTAGGTTTCTCCAGACCTATTATCCTTCTCATAATAGGCCCTGTGAATTTCGCGAATCTCATGAAAACAAAAAAAGAGACACCATGTTTTCACCGGTATCTCTTTCTAGTAGATTAAGCTCAAGCAATGTTCACGCCCATTGCTTCAATGTCTTCGATATTAGCAAGTCCAGTTTTTCCAAACAGAACCACCGTAATCAAAGTCTTGAATAATGTTTTCATGATTTTCACTCCTTTTATTTGTTTTAATCTTCTCATAATATGGAGTGTTAATTTCGCGAAAAAAAAAGAGAAGAGGCCATAGCCTCAACCCTTTTTATTAGATTGCTTCTTTTTCTTTCTGTGGGTGATCTTATAGATCAACCATACTATAAACGCGAATACAATTACGTCACCAAATACCACAGCGAAACTGATTCCACCAACAATGGTGCAAACCAGAGCAACTGCCAGTATAGTGAGCACTGTAATCAGTAAAATAGTAAATAAGATCATAATAATTACCTCCTGAAATTAAATAAGTTTTCTCATAATAGGCTCTGTTTTTATCGCGAATAAAAAAGAAAGAGGCCCTTGTTACAGGGCCAGATTTTCCTTTTTACGGTATGCATCATGTCCTTTTGCTAAGCACACAGCCATTCGTCCAGTCCATTTTGCTGCAATACCAAAGTTTCTCTCATCAAAAGCTTTCGCTTCTTGATATGAACAAACTCTGTATATCTCTTTCCAAAACAGCTCAACAACATCAAGCAACATGCACATTAACAGATTCTTCATGTGTAACACCTCCATAATAGAAAGTGTTTTCTACGCGAATAAAAAGAGAAGAGGCCGTAGCCTCAACTCCTTAGTTGATTACTTTTTCTTGAGTTTAGCTTTGTAGATGTAGCAACCAATTACCAGTGGCACATACATTAGAACAGCTCCATCCACGAATCCCTCAACTGCACCGCTTGCAAACGCTTTTCTCGCTGCCTTGCGGTCGTCTTCTTCATGAAGAGCCTCATCAAATTTAGTATCGCACCAATCGATAAGCTTTCTTGTTACATTTAACATAGTTAAATCCTCCTTTTAGTATTCTTCTCATAATAGTGTCTGTTAATATCGCGAATCAGATAAGTCGTCTATCAAAGCATGTCTCCCATCGCTCTCTAGGTAAAGGTTTTAGCTTAAGCCCCCACATAATTTGCCGTATTGTAACTGTCGGATATAATCCATTTTGAATTTCTCCAGCTCTTTCATTAAAGAAGCTCTCAAATCTCGTATGCAAATATAATTCATCTATTAGCCAAGGATCTATTACATTCCAATGAGTAGATTTTGTTTCATAGCAGTAACGCTGTTGAATCACAGCTAATCCTCTATTATTTATCTTGAACAATGTGCATTCACTGTACACGGGATGATCACATTTATATGTAGAGCCATATATTCGACTGTATATTGTCGGTTTTTCATAGTGGTATCTCATACTTGCTCCTTTCGAAAAATAGAAGGACCCGTAGGCCCTCCTATTTGTCACCTCCAACAACTAAGTAAACTCCAACTACGATCATCACCAATCCAAGCAATACCATAGAATCATCCTTTCTTATTTTGTTTTAGTTCCATAATAGTGCCTGTTAATATCGCGAGACGGATAAAATCGAAAAGGAAGAGGCCATGCTTTCACAGCCTCTCCTTTAGACGTTAGTTCTTACTTCTTAAAACTGAGAACTTTGTCCAGGATCTTTCTTCCAACCGTAGTGGTGATCGTTCCAGTCTCTTCGAACTTCAAGCAGACCTTAGTTCCCCAGATTCCCACAGCAATCGGTAACAGCCCCAAACCAATGTCAATGCCATTCTTGACTAACCGAGAGTTGTGTTCTTCTTTCATCTGTTTCTCGTTATGAGTCTCAGATGCTTCAAACTTCTCAATCTCGATAGCTCGATCCATCAACTTGCTCAAACTCTCTACCGCTGCCGAGTATTCCTTAGTACTCGGATCCATCTTTGCAATGTCGTCGAATCTTTCATCGATCTCCACGTGCAACTTAGTAGTCATATCCATATTAGTTTCCTCCTTAAAATATGTTGAACTATACGTTCCATAATAGGGCCTGTTAATCGCGCGAAAGATAATTTTTGTTAACGACTTTAAGTACAATAAAATCTTTCTTCGAGATCGATTCGATTGTGGTACCGACCACTTCTAGAAACGGCCTGGGTAATTCATCAGGTTCAGATCGATCAATTCTGAGATGACCTACTGATCTTTCTTCGACAGCTTTCTTCATTCGAGTAGTACCGATGAGGATTCCGGTCAGCACCCCGATTCCAATAGCAACTACTAGAATTGCACACATTGCCAAATACTCCATTAATGATTCTCCTTTCAATTTAAAAACATTTTTCAAAAAATCCTTGGTGGGGAATTTTCGCTTTATAAAAGTAACATTGCTTGTGGTAACCTACGTTCGGATTTTCTAAACTAGAATAAAAGCATCTAATCTAGATTAGAAAAAAAAAGAAAGGAAGAAACTAAAAGACCTTGATATAATCTCCATCTTTTAGTCATGTTTTAATATGTACGTTATTCGTCATTTTTGTTTTCAACCTCATTGATCTTAGTATTTATGCTAAGAGCAACACATATGATTGTCGCAATAATAATTTCAAACATACTAACACTTCCTTTCTCATAATAGGGAGTGTTAATTTCGCGAAGATATGCGATAAAAACAAAAAAAAAGAAGCCCTAGTTAGAGCTTCCTTAGCACTTCGTCACATGCTTCTAGGTTTCTTTCTATCACAATAGAACACCGCTTCTAGTTTAAACTTTCCGACAAATTCTCTGAAATCGAAATCATATTTCATCGGATTGAATGACCAAATTCGTTCTCGATCACCATTTTCATATATTACAAAAATCTCTGAAATATCATGGCGTTTATTATTTATAAAGCATTTGGAAATTGTGCTGTATAAATTATCATCTGCTAGTTTACTCACATCCATATTTGCTGCCGCTCCCTTAAATCGTTTAATAGCCAAAAGAATTTTCTATATCTGTCGTAATACATATCTTTTCCGCATGGCATTTCCATGACTGTCTTTAGGTAGGTATACGATCGTCCCTCTGTAACTCCTTTTATAATATAATCATGCAAATATGGGTCTGCTTCAAGGGCAGTTTTCTCAATTAATTTAATTCTGTCCGAATAATAAACGTTTGTTAATGCTCGCCGGGCTGTTGGATCGCTGTGGAGATTATATGTGGGTGATGTTTCAATTATAGATAGAGGTAGACTCTTATCACAATGCTCTAGATATGCCTTTTTCCATTCGGGGTATTGTAAACAGAAGTGTTTCAATTCGTAGTATCGATGTTTACTGATCCAATATTTATTCTTTTGCGAAATCTCAGCTCTTAGCATGGTTGCCATTTTGAATTTTCTCCTTCAGTTTATTCTTTTTATGTCTATCTACCTTTTTAAAAAATCTAATTGCTGCATCTTCGACTTGCTTTCGATCGATCTTTCCGCGTATATGTATAATCGCATCCCTATATCGCAATTCTTTAATTTGTATCGCCTCCCGATTTGCATGTGATGCAATAGTCTAGAACAAGAATATTTCAAGGGCTTCTTCATCAGTAAGTTCGAGAACGTCTTTAATCTGAATTGCCTCGCCGATGGTTATTTTCATTGGCATCTTCATCTTACGATATAGCGTAGGCCCAGTGATACCAATTCGCGTAGCCAATTCTTCGACATTTGTTTCTCGTTCAACAATCTTTGCTCTAAGCTTGTTCATATTCATTATCTTAACTCCCTTCTGTTGCGTTTCATGCAACACATATAAAGTATAATATTTAGTATTTTGCGTCAATAGGTTTTGCGTAAAATGCAACTTGGTTTATTCTGGGTTTCAAATTATTTGCATACTCGCAAATTATGATGCTATACTAGATACTGTACGAAAGGATGTGCATTTTATGGATGTAGGAAAACGAATAAAAGAAAGACGACTTGAATTGGGTATATCGGTGGATGAATTGGCAAACCGACTAGGTAAAAATCGAACGACGATATATCGCTATGAGAAAGGGGATATTGAGAATCTTCCAATAGATATACTTGGTCCTTTGGCTAAGGCTTTAAACACAACCCCTGCATATTTAATGGGTTGGGATAATAGGCCAAATAAAGATAGCGCCACAGTTGGCGAATTACTTAAACTGATGAGACTCAATCGAAATATGACTGTTGATGAATATTCAAAAGAAATAGGCATATCGGAAGCCGATCTTCATATGTATGAATCTGGTGACAAACACATTCCTCTCTCTGATATAAATATAATTGTGGACTACTATCGCCTATCTATGAAGAGTTTAACAAAAGGAGCTAGCGAGACCGGTAGTGAAAATAGTGTTCGACTTGACCGATTTAGAGTCTGGGCTAAAAGGTTTGGCGGTTATGTGTTTACAGACGAAGAATATAAGAAAATTGTCGAGTATGCTGAGTTTTTAATTTATGCAAGAAAAAAGTAAAAGAGAATGTGTGACTTTTCGATGCCACAAAGGACTTATTGACATTGCCTCAGCTTTTTTCTCAACATTGTTGATACTGAATTTCTCTCATTCTATTCCATAATAGGAGCTGTTAATCACGCGAAGGAGGTGGTGCCTAAATATAACCGCTGCACCAAGATAATTACATGGGAGGAATAGAGTATGACGACATTTGATATGAATGCCGCAACCGATCGAGCTCTAAAGATGGATATTTATGCAATATATTTGCGTAAATCTAGGGCAGATCTTGAAGCAGAAAAGCTTGGCGAAGGAGAAACTCTTGCCAGGCACCGTAAAATATTAGAGGAGTTAGCGGCAAGAAAGGGTTTTTACATCGGAGAAATATACACAGAGCTAGAATCTGGAGACACGATTGCTGGAAGACCTAAAATACAGAAGTTAATCGAAGATTGTTATAAGGGAAAATATAAAGGAATCCTTGTAGTAGAGATTACTCGTTTATCTCGTGGCAACCAAGGCGATGCACAAACGATCATGGATTGTCTTAAATACTCGAATATGAATAATGGGGTTCTTGTTATCACTCCGACCAAGACTTATGATGTTGCACATAGTCAAGAAGATGAAGAATATATGGAATTCGAATTATTCATGTCGCGTCGCGAATATAAAATGATTCATAAGCGTATGGATCGTGGACGTAAACAGGCTGTTGTGGAAGGAAATTATATGGGTGCTTATCGTCCATACGGGTATAACATAATCAAGACCAAGACAAAACGAACGTTAGTTCCTAATGAATCTGAGGCGCCTTATATTAAGAAAATATTTGAGTGGTCTTCTAAAGAAAACTTATCGCCCTTTGAAATAGCTAGAAGATTAACTGCCATGGGGGTGCCTACTTATAAAGGCGAAAATCAATGGCATAGAGATACTATTAAGGCTTATCTGACAAACCCTGTATATATGGGCAAAGTACGTTGGAACGATAGAATGCGAATTAAGACTATGGTTGATGGAGAATTGAAAATAACTCGGCCTCGGTTCCACTCCGACCAGTACATGCTATATGATGGAAAACATATGAAAGACGCTCTTGTGGATGAGGAAACGTTTAAGATAGTTCAGAAGAAGTTTTACAAAGATCGAACTAGATCGGGGTTGAAACTTAAGAATCCGCTAGCAAGCCTTGTGTATTGTAAGAAATGTGGGAAGGCGATGCACTATCAGCCTTACCCTAAGGATCGTCACGATAGGATCGTGCATAAAAATAACGCAGGAGGTTGTAAAGTTAAATCTGTCATAGCAGAGGATATGATCGCCGCAGTCACACATGCTTTAAAGGTATATGTAGAAGACTTCGAGATAAAAGTTGACAATAGCTCCGACAAAGACGAACATACGATAGAAAAACAGATTGAAGAACTAGAGAAGGAAATCCGTAAGATTGAAAAGAAGAAAGCCAAACTATTTGATTCTTGGGAGAACGACGATATATCAAATAATGAATTCGTCGAAAGAAAGAATATTCACAATACAAGAATTGAAGTATTAGAAAAACAGATTGAAGAGCTTGAGTTCGCAATACCTGAGAAAGTTGAATATGAAGAAAAACTTTTACTCCTGTCCGATGCATTTATAGCAATCAGAGATCCTGATCTAGACGCTGCTACTAAAAACGAATTTCTCAAACGAATAATTAGCAGAATTGAGTTTAGTCGTGAAAATGCATCAGAGTTTATATTGGACATAGATTTGCATCAATCGTTATAATTAAATAGCTACTTAGTAATAGCCTCTTAGAAAGACCTACACTACATGAATTTTGGTGTGGGAATTCTTTTAGCCCTCGTATATATCATTATGGTGCAGTTTTTACAGCGCCATCTTGATATATACCATGTTAGAACTAAGTAAAAATACCGATAGATCAACATTTGGGAGGAAATAAGAAATGAGAATAGTATGGAAAGATACAGCAGTTAGTAGAGCAGATTTCAAATATAGAGGATATTGGGTCGAAGGATATAAGAGCGGATGGACTATAAGCATACCTGGAGACAATAATGTGTATAGAACTAACAGATGCGCTAAGAATGCTATTGACGATGCTTTAGGTTATGAAGGAAGAAAGCATCACAAGCTTCCTAAACGATTAAAATATGGCTTCGATATCATTGGTAAGAAAGGCGATAAGAAACTAGGATGAGTAACAAACTAAAACAACAGATACTCAACTATTTAAAGAAAACCCAATACTATAAAACTAAGAAACGCATAGTCAAAAAAGAAGAGGCCCTGTCGAAATGACGGAGCCCCTTTCCTTTTATCTCTTAAACTTGGTCTTGATGAACTGCTTAGCTTCTTTAGCTTTCGTCATAGCTGCATTGCGAGTCTCAGGCACCATCATTACCACCGCTGTAATCGGCAGTACAATCTGGGTGAGCCACAAGCGAGCTTCACGACTAGCCTCAATATGCTTATAAGTCATATCAATCCCTCCTTCCATAAAAGGGACTGTAAATGACGCGAGCAATATTCATCCATTTTGACCTTTTTACTTATTAATCAAATACTCTTCCAAATCTGATCTTGCTTCTTTCATTTTCTCGACACCATTTCCTGTGATGTTATGATTAATGATGACAAGTAGACTTTGAAGAATCATTTTGTTTGACTTTTCAATCTCTTCTAGCCGCGCATCATCTGCAGAAAGGAGCTTCTCGTGGTCAGCAACCATCTTTTTCATATCATCGTTTGGCTTCTTGAGTTCTTTAATAATTTTCCAGATCCCCCATAAAGCTGCTATAAGAGAACAAAACCCCATGATTTGTCCGGATGTTAACGTGAACTCCATCGGAATCACCCCTTATCAGTTTCTTTGTTCTCTACGAATCTTGTAAACGCCTGATGCAGACCAGTAGAGGAAAGACCCATTACTGCACCATATACAACAGATTCTACGGAGAGACCTCCTACCAACAGATTTAAAAGTGCTCCAAACACTGCGAGAATTACGGGGATGTCGTCGTTAGGAATTTTCTTAAGAAAAGTAGCGTGTTTGATAATGTAGCCAAGTACCAAACAAGCAACCATGACGACCAGAACGAAATGCTCGGTTAATACTGTGAAATCCATAGTGTTACCTCCTTAATATTTATATGGGTTATGATGTTTTCTTAAGAACAGGATCACATGCTACGTTTGCTCGTGACGTGTAAAACGATAGCCGTATATATGTTGGGGATGACAGCGTAAACTGAGCGCCGCCACCAATATCCCAAACCGGAGTCCTAGATTGCGTTGCAGACTGCCCCGATGCCGCCTGCCCACTAGAAGTAGTAGTTGTGCCTGTAATACCATTTCCACTCGAAGCGTCATAAACACGGACTCCAAAATAACTATGTTGATACTTTGTGTTACTACCGGTATTATTGACAACTCCCGATAGGTGATATGTGCCAGCTGGTAAATACAGAGGACAGCCAGCACTTACAACATCACGTGCAAAACCACTAGAAGGCTTTGCTGTTATATTAAATGATTTCTCATTTAACGTAACTGTAGCACTATTAATAGTTGAGGACCCCTGTCTAAGGCCGCTCCAATTGTTAGGGATCAAATCGATCCCATTTGAGCTAAGCGTCGTAGTAGATCCGTCTGTTAAAGCTCCATAAAACGGTCTTGCATAAGCAAACGGCGCTCTGGCTGATACGGCGGTTCTAATCAAATTTCCACTACTAGCATAATCGGTAGCGTTCAGATAATGTTCAGGACTTGTCATGATACCAATATGGCTAATTCCAAGAAAACGATTTGGATACGTAAGGGTTCCATCATCGTTCTCTTTATAGAAAAAGCATAGATCTCCAACCTGCGGTGTTAAACGATTTTCGCTTGCATACCAGAAAAGGCCCATACTATCATAATATTGCGCAATATCAGAAGCGGTGATAGCCCTATAATTTCCGTTATTAGTTTTATATGTATACCATGGAAATGTTGGGGGTCCTGAATATCTACTAGATTGCAAATCAAGATATGGTTCGGTCCACGTTTGAGAACCTGTTAAGCAAGTGATATTCCTAGGATTGTAAGTCGTTGCAGTTGTGCCATAATAGGGGCTAGATAAGTATCCGTGCCCTCGTAAAACTAAACCGATATAAGTAGAACAGTCTATAACCGCATTACCACTGGAATTTCTGAGTGTGGCCGAGGTATCACCCTTTAACGGACCACTACCATCAACATATGCAAATGTTTCATTGCCACTGTTTTTGGCATTCCAATACGTCATTGCTGTTTTTACGGCGTGGTACGCATTGTTCAAATTAGAATAACCTAGATGCTGTAATGGGTTAGCTATCTGATAACTATAGATAGGCAAGCTAGAAATCTCTTGAGCAAAGTTATTTGCGACTATTGTACTTGTACGGTGAGACTTTCCACGAATTGCGTTGGCAATTGCGGTAAACTTTTCTCTTTGTGTTGCCATTAATAACTCTCCTCCCACGTGCCATCAACCACTGACAGAATGTAATCCGACAGAGAAACAATTGAACTGCTATTTTTATAGATTTTGACTGGCTCGTGAATTGTAACGCCGCCCGTTGTGGAATCTGACGTAGTGTTGCCAATCTCTACGGTCGGAGCTCCTATATCAACAACTTTATTTGCGTTAATACGCACGCTACCACCGCCTACTTTAATGCCAGCGCTGCCTATGGCACCTTGACCAGCAGTGTCAATATACACATAACCCTGTCTGAGTCGTATTAATCCATCCTGTTGTCCTAGGCCCGTTGTACCAGAGGCACTAATCTGTAACCAACCATCGTACTCTGCGTCTGAGTATTTGGATATAGACCCCCAACCATTTTGAAGTTCAAAGTTTCCAGTGACGCTAAGTCCACCAGTGGAAGTGAGGTGTTTGGCCATTAGATCTTCGACGTCGATTCTGTCTGCAGATAGTGTACCAGTAGTGATGTTAGATCCATTGATAGTGGTCTTGCCAGCGGTGCTCAGATCCGAAAAGGATACTGCCCCGGTTAGGTCAATACTTGCTTCTCGCGTTTCGTCGTCGATTCCGAGTTTAATTTTTGCGGTGTTGCCGACCGTCCCGTCTGTTACGGAGAGCGTGATACTATCCTTGAGCTGCTCAATCCTAGAGTCAGTCATGTTGTCATAGGTGGCGGTAGTATATTCTGTACTTGATGGATTCGTATAAACCACCTTCATTCTAGTCCAGAGGTATTTACCTTTTTCAATAGTTGTAGGTGCTGTATCCGACCAAGAGCCGCCGGTGGTAGAAGTCTTGGAGGTGGAGATATAATACTGAGGAGTTACACTAGAAATTCCTTTGCCGGTAGATCCTTTATCACCAGTATCTCCTTTGTCCAATAACCCAAGGCTTGTACACGTTATAGATGTCGACGATGGTATTGCGGTAACTTTCGCAATAACAAAGCTATAACCATTCTTTGACGTATTTGTAATCCTGAGTAAAATCGTATCGTCAACCTTGATTCCTGATGTGTCTGAACAAGCCCACGTTCCCGAATAACCATTTACGGAATACCGATCAATATCACTTTGGGTATAACTGTAGTTAGTTGTTAATGTTGCGATTGATTTTCCAGCATTCCCCTGCTTAGCTACCGCAAAGGAGAACTTTTTGTTAACTGTCACATCATCCACTACTACAGGAATCGTAGCTTCACATGCTGCTGTGATAGTAGCAGTGGTCTTAAAGGTGATAGTAGGAGACGACGTATTATTGTTAGTTATCGTTGCTGAAATCCCTGCCGGACAGGTTACGGCTGAAACACTTACTTTAGAACACTGCTGTGTTCCACAATAAGCAACTGTCTGAGTAGTGCAAGACAACCCCGACGGAGCACCAGTGGTATCGCCAACAAAAGTATAAGACTCACTAGTCAGAAGCACAGAATATGCATCTGTGATATCTACAACTGTGACCTGTCCGGAAGCTTTACTTGCCAATGGAATCGACGTCCTTTCCCGTTCAAAAATTTTAGACACCTATGACGTATCTAAGAACAAATCGATTATTTGTATATTTTATCCCTGTGCCAGCGGTACCTGTTAATGCGTTATTTGCGTGGCCAGTAATCTTGTCATCACTAATATACAAATATTTCGTACCCGTATAGCCGAAGTTGCTAGTACATAAAATGAATGAGTGACCCTTTCCGGCGTGGGTAGCAACCAGTTTCTTAGATATAAAGAATGAAATAAATGTCTGGTTCTTAGCTTCGCCGTCGTAATACTCGGAAAACACCAGACTTATGCCGCTAGGTTGCTTACTTACTTTCTCAGATAAGGTTACCGTTTGATTTTCATTTACGTAATAAGCACCAGACCAAAGTATTGTGCCGGCCATATCATAGACACATTTCCACTCACCCCAGGCAGAAGTATAGTAGAATCTTTCCCAAACTCTAGCGATATTTTTATCACATGTTGTTATGGTTTGTTTAACTTGTCCACTAGGTCCAGAAGATTCGACTCTTAATGTAAATGTCCCCTTAGTAAACGGAACGTTGCTATAAGCATTATCAGTGATGTTTCTACCACTATATACATTTGGAGTTAGGATAGTGTTTATATCAGTTCCAACAGCAAGAATAGGTTGCAATATGCCGCCACTAAACTTAGTCTGATAGGCGATATCTGCAACATTACTAAGCTCAGCTGCTTTACCAAAAGCAACTCCTGCCCCACCAGTCTTACAATCGATAGAGAATTTAAGACTGGTTAAACTGCTTATTGCATATGAACTTCCGCCACTATCTGAAACGGTTATACGAATATCATATGTATTCTCGATACTTAGACCGTTACTACCTATGACTTTACTTGCCGTTCCACTAGTACCGCTAGCAGATACCGTGGTGCTTGACCAAGTCGAACCAGTCGATACTTTCCACTTAATCTCGATAGAAGATACGGTCTTATCGCAAGCCCACTTGAATGAAATCAAACCATTTTGACCTTCGTCGGCTGCCGTGCCACTAGCATCACATCTGGTAGAGGACACATTTGTTATTCTAGGTTTCGTATACGCCAATTGCCATACTGCATACAGTGTTATAGCTGCATTTGCAGTGTAACTTCCACCGGCAGCATATGCCACTGTCGTTGCTGACGCAGACGTACCCCATCCTTTGAAGTTGTAGTTCGTTCGGGTTGGCTTGGTACTAGATAGTGTCAGAGTCTTACCGTAGGTCTTTGTCTGATTTCCTGGTGCGCCACTACCACCGTTAGCGTTATACTTAACCACGTAAGTATTGGCTTTCCAAACAGCATATAGCGTCGCAGCTGCATTCGCAGTATAGTTTCCACCAGCAGAATAAGTCGCTGACGTAGCTGATGACGAAGTGGACCATCCAAGAAACGAATAACCCGTGCGAGTAGGCTTTGTAGTAGAAAGCTTTAGAGTTTGATCTTTCCACTTTGTTTGATTACCAGGGGCCCCACTGCCACCGTTAGCATTATACTTAATCGCATAAGACGTCCAAGCTGGCACAGACACACTGAAACTAACATTCTTGGTTGCAGACCTACCATTATCATTGTTGAAGTTTCTGAATGTCACCGTGGTGGTCTTTGTAGCTGCACCATTTCCACTTATAGTATATGTTCCTGTGAACGACCCACTGCCGCTACTGGCCTTAGTACCAAACGGATTCAGTGTGACGCTACCACCTCCAGAAGAGGCGGTCATGCCATAGTTAGTTTTAGCGCCTGAATAGTATGTTTCCCAGGAGGCGTTGATCTTTACAGTATACTTACTAGCAGAAGTTCTAGTTACTGTAGATTTTGTTGCAGTAATATCTAGAGCTACATCGAATGGGGTCCATTTATAAACTGTAGCCATTAATTACTTGCCCCCTTCCACACAAGACCCATGTTTCCATTATTTCTTACCTTCCACACAAAGCCGCCTTGTTGAAGTTCTTCCTCAATGACAGCCTTCTTGATATGCATCGACTGGTTAGTAAAATATGCAAGAATACTTGAACCTTCTGTGAATACGACTTTAGTGTTTGTAATGCGCAACTTAAACTCGTTATCGGATTCGCCCAATTCGATACAGGGCTGATCCTCATAAGTTCCTATTGCGATATAATCACTAAGAACGCCAAGATCATCTACAGCTTGCTGCAAAACTCCAACCGTGCTGTTCGTACTTCCGAGATCATTAGTGAGAGAATCCAGACCTTCTGAAGCTGCATCTACTGACTTTTGAAGGTCGGAGGTGCTAAACACCCAGCCATCCTCTGTCTGAGTCATCAAAGAAGTACCATTGCCATCTGTAACTAGCATGGAAATATTATCAGCAAGTTGTCTAATTAATGACTCTGCCTCTATTACGGATTCTTGTGCCGCATCAGCGGTAGCTTGAGCAAGATCAACGCTTTTGTCTGTTGTAACATCCCTGAATCTAACTCTTGAGATCGAGGTGGTAGAGGTTGTGGTTCCTCCACCATAATTGTGCAAGATTATAAAGCGTGCATATTTTGCAGCTTGATTGATCTTTGACGATTGGAAAGTATACAAAGGCTGGTCTCCAGCTATAACATGAGTGACCTCTGTCCAATCCGAAGGGTAGCTTGCATTCTGATACTTAAAATATTTATGGCCAGCGGAGTTCGACTGTGACACTGAGGTACCTGCTGGGAATGTGCCGTAAGCCCAAGCAGATTTAAGAGTTATGGTATTGTTTGTTTTATTAACATTGTCGAATGTGTATAGATTGAGCCAAGCATTTCTCGAATACACACCAACCGGATACTGATACCCTGTGCTATCTTTGTAATTCCAAAATATAAGACCTAGCTGGTGCGTATAAGTTGTGTTTATCCATCCATTAGCAGATATTAGATAAACAACCGTATCACCATTCTTTAACTCTCTAGCTAAAGTGGTTGTAGAATCGGCAAAACCCATACAGTGAGTTGCTGAGATCTGTTTTCCGTCAATGTCAAACTCATCCCATCCAATGTATAATTTCTTAGAAGAATCGCCCTTAAAGAACATACTAAACTCATAAGACCTGGTTATGTCGATTGGGATTATATACTGCGGAATGATTGGACTAGCTGGTGCGCCAGTATAAGTGAACGATGGAAAACCGTCACATTTGTCAGTTCCGTTAAACGTCCATTGTGAGAAATTGTAATTATCTTTGTTTAAACCGAAACCGTTCACTATAAGATTTCCTTCTGAGACTGCGGTGATGTCGGTTTTGGTTGCTTTTAGTTCAATAGCGGTTCTATTTTGACTGATTTGTGTTTCTGCAGAGGTCGTACGAGTTTCGACCGCTGCTGCTTTATTATAGGCTGCTTTTGCTGCCTCGTAAGCACTTGATTTAGACACTGCTGAATATGAGAATTTAGCATTCGTAAACACCGTACAATCAACAAAATACAAAGTATTTATTGAACCAGATGTATACGAAGGTTCAGTTAGTGTCCAATTACTAGGAGGTGGGTGAGTTGTGGGCTTCGAAGGAGCAGCGACAGTTGATGATTGAAGTAAATAATATCTTGTTACTGATGAGATATCTACTAAGTGTGTTATCGTTATTTCTGCCTTTGCCCGAGCCATATCATCACCCCCTCCTATCACTCAAGTTGGGCGGTGTAGACTATCGAATTTTGTACGTCCGATGCTGAGACGGTAAGTGTCTTGGCGGTTTTGATAGCGGTAGAAGATCCTTGCTTATACCACTTAATACTTCCAAGAGAACCGCATACACCAGCATCTGTGATAGTCTGCTCAACAGCACCCTTGAAAACATGTGCAGTGAGTATGGTAGATCCGGAGTTATTCTTAAACACTGTTCCGTTCGAAGACGTGATGGTGAGTGTCAGAGCATCTGCTCCCGCTGCGCCATCCTGACCATTGGTCCCCTTATAAGATACACTGTAAGAGGTTGTTTCTTTACCATCCGAGTATTTTACATATGTTTTAGTCCAAAGGAACTGACCATTTGCAACGGAAGGAACACTAGTCTGCCAGGTGCCTGTCGGCACAGTTGTTCCACTTGAGCTTACCTGGTATGTAACGGAGGTAGAGCTAACTGTTACAGAAGTGCCATTGGAACCCTGATAGGACACGCTATACGATTCCGTGGATTTACCATCAGAATATGTAACCACAGTCTTAGTCCACAAATACTGTCCAGCGCTAACCGACGGAACAGATGTAGACCAAGTTCCAGTCGGCTTTGTTGTGCCACTAGTACCTGCCTGGTATGTGACAGAAGTGGATTTAACCGTTACAGAGGTTCCACTAGCACCAGATTTAGCTACTGCAAATGAAAACTTTTTGTTCATTGTGATACCATCAACGACAACAGGGATAGTAGCTTCGCAAGCTGCGGTTATTGCAGCAGTAGTAACAAACGTGATCTTAACTGCCGATGTGCCGCTATTCTCGACTGTAGCCGAAATACCAGCAGGACAAGTAATATCCGCAGCTGCCACAGTTACAGAGGAACAACGGTTCGTTCCGCAAAATGCCACGGCCTCTGTGGTACAACTAGCTCCTGTAGAAGATCCGTTTGTACCTCCTACAAATGTATATGCCTCACTTGTCAACATCACCGAATATGCATCGGTAACGTCAATTATCGTTATTTGGTCGGCCGATTTTATAGCCATAATATTCTCTCCTTTACGCGTCGTTAAGTGTACACATGAATGTTACTTTTGTATCTACGTCATTAGGACTGAGAGTGAGGGTGAATCCATCGTTTCCAATACGTTGGTCATCCGAAGATACAACCCAAAATTGTTCATCATTAAGACGCTGCCAGCTCCATTCTAAATATACACTATCCCCCATTACCGATTTTAATGTTTGCATATCCGTGATTCTTTGGCTTCCTCTGTATATAACGGCTGATAACACTGTGGAAACCTGATCACTCTTGAAAACGGTACCTTTAGATGATTCAATACGTAACGATGTAGTGACCTCATCCTTTATTGTTGCCATTTCGTCTTTGATACTACTGAGCTCATCTTCAATTGTAGATCCGCCAGTTGACATAGTTATGCTATTGGCGGAGAGCTCTAATTTATAAGCTCCATTTTGATCTTTGTAATACCTAAGGAAATTATTGGCATCACCGATCGAAAGCTGACCAGTATTATCCATATAAATACCCCTAGTGGTATTCGTAGGACTTTCTTTTACCCCAGAATATATTGCATCTGAGGTAATCTTGAATCCGCCAATGGTTGCATCAAAAGCTACAAGATCTTTCACATCTATTTTGGTTGCCGTAATACTCTTTGCCATGATATGGCTGCCATCAAGACTGTTTTCATTAGTCTGCTCAGCTTCAGTCGTAACGCCATCAGTGTTAAGCTTGTAGTAAAGGCCGTCAGACCCTTTGATTACTAACTTCTCAGCTTTGATAGTATTACCTTCGATCAAGTCGCCTTTAATAGTTACACCGACTAACTCGCCAGTGATCGTGCCATCGCCAACGACTACATCCTTAATTAAGCCCGACTGTGCATAGAAATATTCAATTGCAGCTTTGCCAATATTAGAGAAGTCAATGTTAGCATATTTAATCTCAGCATCTTCCGCATTAAGCTTTTTGGTATCTAAGTCAGTGATACTTGCATCGATTGCTGTGAGTTTGTCAGTCGTCGTAGTCTTGAAACTAGCATAATTAGCATTCAGATTGTAGATATCAGCATTAGCAGCCTCTAAATTTTCGATGGTGGCGTACTTGGCATCTGCAACTTCGGCGCTAATTTTGGTAGCTTCAAGATTATCGATAGATGCTTTATTGGCGGTTAACGTTTCCTTAATGGTTACATTGTCTGTTTCCAGTTCTCCGATAGAGGCTTCACTAGCATCCAAACGACCTTTGATGGTCACATTCTCGGCTTGAAGCGTGTCAATTCTAGCCGTCTGAGCATCAAAGTCCTTAGTACTAACTTTATCAGCTACCACAATCTCAAACTCTGAAATTTTATTACCGATTTCTTGTACATCAGAGTTTCTTGCTGCTGGAGCAGTAAGATTACCCGTAACAGTTGCGGAATGATCTTTAATTGTTACAGTAACCCTTTCGCCATCTTTGATAGCTGCGGTGGTTGTAACTGGGGTTAATAGTTCAGAGCCATCGATTTTTACATATGTTTTGCCGTTATACTCAACCGTTGTGCCGGTTACAGTGGTTCCGGTTTTCGATTTTTTGTCATCTTTTGTAGCCTTTACAAATTGAGATATCAGCTCACTACTTAGGTCCAAGAATCATCACCCCACAATTTCATAGTGAATACAGCTTTTTCTGTTACTGGGCACCCTGACTCGCATTTTATAGATTGGCTTATAACTCTTGCTTTAACACCATTAACACCAGCTCTGGAATAATTGAGACGAACACAATCTCCTACACGAACAGGACAATACCCATGTGTATAGGTAATCGTATATTCAACGGCTGATAGGGTTTTAAGCGTTTGTCTAGCATATTCTTCGATCTGTTTCTTAGTTGGTTCTCCAGCAAAGCCTGGATTATTAACTCTATGAAGTATTTCTCTCCCTCTATTCACTGTGGATGTTGGGCTATTTTCATCATCATTAACAACCTTTGCATAATAAAAATCGTTGCCTTTAGAGTAAACTACTTCTACAATATTAGGAATTCCGTAATAGTCATGTTCCATACTAAGATCAGAGTATAATATAGAACTTGTATCATCGTTGAACTCCCATACAGGTTGCAAAGAGGCCGTGTCCTGCTTAGGAGCAAACAAGACACGACCCATTTCATCAAGATCGAAATAATATTTTGCATTAGCTAGTAAATCATTTAGGAATGACATCCATGTATCGTCAGTATTTGCAATAAAATCGTTATACAACTTGTCGTCGGAAGAGGTTTTTACAACAGGAGCTCTAACATGCTCTCTGCAAAGCAAATATGCATTATCGAGGATGTTTTCATTTTTAAGTATAGAATATCCGAGAGGAGGAGGATTTTCTTTGAGTTCAATTAAAGGGGTGTACGCATCAAGTGAGGAATCGCGTTTTTTACCATCAAATGACGATGAAGGGGTTTGAACAAGAAATGTACCTAATGAATATCGGCTTGTTACTCCATTTTGAACTGCAACAAGATAAACTCGGATATACGATTCCTCAATCAAATCCGTTACGTCAATGGTGGCAGAACCTAACGTCTCAGCTTCAGCATCTCTTGTAATAGTGCAAGATTTTACTGTGTCGAGTTTTTTGCTATCTTTCCAAGTTCCAGGGTCGACAACATAATACTCAAATGTTTGGTTCATTGATTTTAACCAATCAATCATTAGATACCGCCCTCCACTCTTGTGATAGATAATGACACTGGAATTGTTAGCTCGCAGTGCTTTTGGCTGAAAGACACGACAACATTTGCCCAATAACCACTACCAGAAGGCTCTCGAACATATGCATCTCCCATCCATCGAGCCAGTCTCCGAAATGCATATAAAGTATCTTTATCCTCTTTTGGAATTTCAACATTCCAAGATGAGGTAGATCCAATTTGTGTTCCATAGTAACTAACCGGATTTTCTCTACCAATGTAATTGATGAGCGCTACATCAGGTTTACTACTATCGGACACATCAATATTATATGGAATTTGGAGCATGGAACCAGTCCATGGAGGACTCTCTAATTCTTCGCCATTTTGGGCATCAAAATTAGACCACTCCTCATCCCATTGAATAATTACAGATTTTCCCTTAACTGGATAGCCAGGAGGATCATAGTAACTAACAGCTCCGGAAGATTTAGAAGTAGCGACAATTCGATATCTAGCATAATCGAGTGCTGGATGAGGGTCAACAATGAACGTGCTAGCAGTAGTCTCAATTCCCTCAGCTATCTCAGTATACGTACCATCAAACTCTTTACGATAGACTGATAACAGTACATCACTAATAGGCGACCCACTCTCATCATCTATACAATAAGGGCTTATATAAGCAGAATATGTGTTGGTATCGATGCCTATCTCAGCGTCTGGCTCATACGCGAGTTCTGTCCAAGATACGCTAAACTGTACGGATCCCTCAGTTCTTAAGCCAGAATCCATGGAAACTGCACATGTTACTGTATAATTTGTGTTAGTATTCAAATCTACATTATTTGCAGATAACTCAAGCATCAGCTCAGTAGCGTCGAAATATTTGGAATATACTGCTTCGCCTGCATTAACAATCTTTGGATCGCCAATGCTATCAACTGTAGAATATGCTTCGTCAGAAGTGATGGATACATGATAGCCTATTGGAAGCTGTGTTGCTGGTCCAGCAGTAGCTGAAATATAGAAAGGAAAAGATGTTACCGTAGAAACATTGTTACCATTAGCGTCAACTACATTAAGATCCAATGTAGCTGGAGCATAGATATCTACGGTTCTCTGGACAGACCAATCACCATATGTTTTAGTAACCCCAGCAGTTCTCACACGCCATTGGATAGCAGCTCCTTCCGAGTAACTCGAGGTATTCACTTCGTAGTATTTCGTTTTATCCTTATCATCCTCGGGAGCGTTGTTTTGGATAGTATGCGTTTCTTTGACACCATCAACATACATTTCTAACTCGGCATACGTTTCAGAAGAACCATCTTCTGCATTATGGACCCAGTAGAGCAGCAACGTTTCTCCAACAATGGCAGTAGTAGTCGATGACCATGTAGTAGGAGCGGCGGGGGCTTTGCCAAGAATAACCGACTTTATTCCTGACCATCCAGACTCGCCCTCATCATTTGTTGCTCTAACTCTAAAGAAATACTCTTGTCCTGTTTCAAGTCCCGTAACTATAGCAGTTGCTTTTATGGTTTCAGTATCGATAGCTTCTACAGTAACTGAATGCACTTCGCTACTGGCAGTATCGAAATATGTCTTTTTGGTAGTATACTGAACCTCATAATTTTTAGCGTTCGTACTTTTTTTCCATGAAACTTGCACGGATGTTTCTGATAATGCAATAAGGGTTAGTATACGTTGTGGAGTATTTGGGGCGGTTCCTGTACTGGTGGAAAATTCACTCCAACTACTATATCGATAACCCGCTGCGCCATCATTTATAGCCATACATCGAACTCGATAGTCTCTTCCGGCAGATATGTTACATGTATAGCTAGCTCTTTTCAATTCTACTTTAACGGTTCCCGTACTTACTTTAGATGTCCCACTATACACTTCGAATTTTATTTGGTCGGTCTTACTATCTGAAATATTATCAAGGGTAGCCGTAAGTCTATATTTTTCGATTTTTACAGTGGGGGCGCTTGGGGTTTCTGGAGGATCACCTGCCATGTAATAATCTATAGAAACAGTGGTTCCTGTCCAATATGCGACATCCTCGTCATTAACCTTATGCGTTTGGGACACGGGTTTTACAGAAACTTTGACGCGATATGCATTTGAAGGAGCATTGTATATAGACTGCTTAATTTTTACATCTGATTCACTTGCTTGGAACCAAAGACCGTCACCGGTGGCATAATACCAAGTTACCTGAAAATGATCAAGGTAATTTGTAGTTTCCTCCGTTGTGGTGGACCCCCCTGAAGAGGAGGACCCACCTGTTAAATATTTTGTACTTATGGCACTTTGGATATCGTACTTACCTGTTTTATTTTTACCAAGTACAGCACGATCACCTCGGTTGACTTGCACTACCTTCCAGGTTTCATTGAATACCCAGGAAGGAATAGAAACGCCATTATAATATGTCGCTCCTGACTTAATAGTTACCCAATCGCCGGCGGCTATTCCATTATTAGACGTGTTGTCTACTTTTTTTGTTATCGTTTCTTTGAAATCCCACGTTGCATAATAGGTATTGCTAGCCCCAGTTTGTGCGGCTATCTTAAGATTTGTAACATTTGGCATTTTACACCCTCCTTTCGATTCTTGCCTGTCTAACGATTGCGCTCATTGCATCATGGATATTGCTTCCGTCATCATAGGTAACGCCGTTGATCGTGTATGTAGTATTACCGACATTATCGAGACCCTTGCGAAGCTTGTCAATAGCAGATACAACATCATCGTTACTTCCATTTTGACTATTTTCGTTAATCATAGAACCAATAGCTCTAAGATTACTGTTAATGCCAATAGAAGGACTACTGTTGAACATAGATGCAATTGAGCCTGCGCCAGATTCAACATCACTGAGATCAAGCACCGGCCTAATAGTAGGCTGGTAATCAGCGTCAATGGACATCATCTCAGCTATACCAGCAACTGCCTGCTTAGTTCCATTAAGAGCCGTATTAGTCATAGCTACAGACGATTTCTTAACCATACCAGACATCTTATCAATACCCATTGCAAATCCTTCAGGTACAGAGTAACCTATCTTCTTAAAGACCTTAGAAGGAGAATTGATGTCCAATGCGGCCTTAGCAGCCTGAGCAGCAGCATTTGCCATGGCTCTTGCTCTAGCAACAGCTAAGTACGAACTAGCACTAATACCCGCTGCGAAACCTGCAACTAGATAAGACCCTGCGTTGTAGAACGTGTAATAATAGCTACGCATAGACGATACTGCACTGGAAAGACAAGACGCTACAGCAGCGCTTAATGTGCTTCGTTTGCTAGTCATACCGCCAGACATTCTTGTGATCATAGCTCCACCAGCAGCTTCAAACTTAGGAACGACTTTGCGTAATTCGCTGATCGTTGATGTTAGAATACGAAGTGTAGCCGATTTCACTACAGGTAGCTTAGATTGCATTCCTTTGGTTAGTCCAGTGATCATATCAGCACCAGATTTTAACATTTTAGTGGACGCCCCAGAGAAGGTTTTAACCATTTCATCAATGTTAACCGTGCTCAGCTCATCTACTGCTGCTTTAAAACTGCTAACACCAGTAGTGTTAATGCCAGCTAAACTATTGATAAAGTTTTTCAGCCGAGTAGCTGTGTTAATAGAACCGTTAACACTCTCGGTATTGAATCCGGAGATTGATGAAGAATATGCGTTTAAAGCAGATCCAACGGTTCCTGGTTTGAATTTGCTGACACCACTAGTATCTAATCCAGACAAACTAGAGATGAAACTCTTCAACCGGTTCGCACAGGAGATTGAGGTGGAGACTGTAGAGGTGTTTATGCCAGCGATTTTATCGGAGTAATTCTTTATTTGATCAGCAATCTTGCCAGGTTTAAAGTTCTCTATACCACTAGTGTCGAGCCCAACAAGACCAGCAATTAACGACTTCAATCTCGTAGCGGCACTTACGGCTACTGTTACAGCTCCCGTGTCAATATCGGCGACTTTATCGCTAAACTTGGCAATCGCTCGTGCAATGTCATAAGCCGGGCCATCCGCACCGATACCACCAGTACCAATACCGGTGAATGTTTCAACGCCGCTAGTGTCTAGGTCGACAAGAGACTCTATCAGATTCTTAATCTTGTAAGCAGTGTTTATACAAGTCGATACCATGCCGGAATCAATTTCTGTCGCTTTCGAACTGAAGGTCGACATGGCTGTTCCAAAGTCAGTTACATAGTCAGAGAACTCGCTAAGGTTCATCTTGCCATCGAACCAGCCTTCTTCCGGGAGAGCCTTTTGCAATGCGATTATCGCGTTACCGGCATTAGTAACAGAGGTGACTACATCTTCGGAGATACCATCTTCGCCCATACCGGTTTTAAGTTTCCCCATTCCATCGGCAAACAGACCGACATTAGTACCAAACGTCCCAAGATCATCCCTGCCTGTGAACCAACTTACGACACCGCCCATGGGTTCGAGGGTGGATTGAAGGCTGGCGAGTCTCTCAGCTGCAGTGATTACAGAAGTCAGCGCTTCTTCATCGAGTGTAACGCCATCTAATGTAGATAGAGCGGTCTTCATAGAACCTATGAATTGGCTTACACTAATGCCAAAAGTACCGAGATCATCTCTGCCCACAAACCAACTTATTACACCGCCAATAGGTTCAAGACTTTCTTGCAAAGTCCCTAGTTTTGTAGCTGCTGTGATAATTGAGGTAAGCGCTTCTTCGTTAAAAGTTACACCCTCCAAGGAGCCTAGAGCAGTTTTCATTGAAAATATGAACTGACCCACACTAACGCCGAATGTACCAAGGTCGTCTCTACCTGTGAACCAGGTTATCACGCCTCCTATAGGCTCAAGACTAGATTGAAGATTCGCAAGGCTAGTTGCAGCATTAACTATAGAATTCATAGCTTCGGTGTTAAACTCCACCTCATCGAGAGAACTAAAAGCAGTTTTCATGGAATATATGAATGCGCCAACATTAAGCCCAAAAGTACCTAGGTCGTCACGTCCAGTAAACCAGGTTATAACACCGCCTATTGGTTCGAGACTAGATTGTAGTGTAGCTAAATTTGTAGAAGCTGTGATTATTCCAGTCATTGCTTCTTCATTGAAAGTGAATCCATCCAAAGAGCCCAAAGCAGTCGTCATAGAGGACATAAATTGTCCTACATTATCGCCGAATGTACCAAGGTCGTCTCTACCTGTGAACCAGGTTATCACGCCTCCTATTGGTTCGAGACTAGACTGCAATTCTACTAGTTTAGAAGCCATAGTTATAACTGAGTTCATAGATTCTTCATTAACAGTCACACCAACAGATGCTTCGCCAATTGCTTTCATAGCTTCAAAGAATGCTACACCATCAGTTTGGAATTTCTCCATGGAAGTTCCGCCAAGAGTGAAGATATCGCCGATGGTTGTTCCAACAGTAGTTAGCGCTATATCGCCCATAACACCCATTAATTGCTTCACACCATCAAAGGATTCGCCCTTGATGCCCGAAGCGTTATCGCTGGCGACTGCTAGTTGGTCCATAAAAGCCGCTATATCTTCCCCCATTTTGACCAAGCTGTCACTTAAACCTTCGCCAATGCCGCCGATGAATTTACCAATCATGGTACCAATACTACCGGCTAATTGCTCAAGCACTGGGAGACCTGTATCAAGGAATTTCTGAATACTTGGGAACTTCTCCATCAAAGCTCCAACGGCGACTGCCAAACCACCAATTGCAGCAAACAAGACAACTAATGAACCAATTCCTATAATCGCAGCCGGTCCACCCAACCCTACAACCGCAAGCACAGCAAGTAGTAAAGTCATTGCAGTCATCATTGTGACCAAGGATGTGATCTTTCCAGACGCGTCCTCAATACCGTCCATTTGCTTCAGTACTAAGATGAACGCAAGTAGTGGCACAGCCATCGCAGTCAGTGACAATACACCAAGCATAGCAGGCCCAATAAAGTTACCAATTAGTGCTAACGGTATTAATAACAAAGTCAATACTCCGGCTAATATTGTCAAAGCTTCCACGCTAGATATGGCGTTATCTACGTTACTCATAAGAGCTAAAACGCCAACGAACGCTAATAATGGCACTGCCAGTAATGTTAAGGCAACTATGCCTTTCAGAGAGTTGCCTATACTACCGCTTATAGTATTGAGAATCTTAAGCACAACTGCCATGGCTAGCATCAGCACAGCCAGTGATCCTGCTGAACTAATGGCAGATACTGGATCGACATCTTGAAGTATGTAAATAATTCCAGCAAGAACAAGAACAACTCCGGTTAGAGCAATAAGTGGACCAATCTTAGCATCTTTAAGCCCCTTCATACTCTTAATCATCAGAGCAAAAGCGGACATGACGGCGGTCATTGCCCCAGCTGCAGAGGCTAGACTCTTAGTGTCAATAAATGATAGTGCTACAATAGAAGCAGCCATTACACCTATGGCAATAGCCATCATTAGGATAGCGCCTTTTACATTTTGTGCACCTTTGAGACTCTTAATCATAATAGTCATCATAGCACTGAGTAAGCCAACGGCTACAATACCCTTGGCTAAACTAGCCACATCCATGAAACTAAGTAAAATACATACACCAGCCAAAATCGCAATGGCAACGGACATTGCTAATATAGTGCTAGCAACTTTAGCCATTTTTTGCTCACTACCAATAGTAAGAATGCTCACTAACACCTTAAGCAATATAGCAAAGGCTGCAACAAATATGCCGCCTTTAATCATTTCTTCTGCGGATAACATACCGACCAGTTTGCAAACTCCAACCAGAAGCAATAGGGAAACTGAAATACTGAGGACAAGACCGCTGAGTTTTGCTAGCTGTTGTTTCTTTCCGATTTTAGTTACCTTAACAAGCGCTGCAACAAATATTATAAACCCAGCGGCGAAAGCAGCACCTTTTAGCATTTCTTCTGCGGATAACATACCGACCAGTTTGCAAAATGCAACCATTAGTATCATAGCGACTGTTAATTTCAGAACCATGCCGCCCACTTTACTCACATTATTGCCAGCAGATTTAGCGACTTTAGTAATGGCCATCACGAAGATCGCAAACCCAGCAGCAAAAGCAGCGCCCTGTAGCATTTCCTCTGCAGATAGCATACCGATAAGTTTGCATGCAATTGCCATTAGTATCATAGCAACTGCAAGTTTTTTCATCATGCTGCCGATACCATCAACGTCGCCTGAATATTTGGAGATTTTTCCAATCGCAGCCAGAAATACAACCATTCCAACTGCCATACCAGCAAGGCCGATAAAACCTTGTTTCATCTCATCGGCATCCATACCACCGATGATTTTGACTGTTGCTGCTAGTAATAGTAGTGCGATGCCGATTTGCATAACGGAATTTTGTATACCCTTAATGTTTAGGGTCTTGGCTTTTCCATTGACAGCAACTGACGCAGATCCTAATTTGTCCATCGCAACGGACAATCCAATGAGTACACCAGCAAGTACCACAATAATACCAACTGCTTGCCAGAGTTTTGCCGGATCATCAATCGTAGTAAGAACCCAAATAGCAGCTACAAGAACACCAATTGCAATGGCCATTTTTAATAAAGCTTTTGCTTTTAGATCCCAGGCGACACCATTGAGAACTTTACTGAAGCTCTTTAGTGCTTTCCCAGCACCGGAAAGAAGATCTCCCACACCATCAAAGACACCTGCTATTGAACTAAATGCATCAGCAAGTTGCTTCAGGGCTAAAATCATGCCAACTATTGCTCCGCCTGCGAACAACTTACCCCATTCAATATTTCCACTTTCATCAGTAATATAGTCCCAGAGGCTCTTAAAGACTTCTACAATTTTGCTACCGATTGATTTGAGGACCGATACAACATTTCCGATCATGGCTAGAGCGCCGTTAATAAAGCCCTGGAAGAAGTCAGTGGCAGTCTCATATGCCTTCCAGGAAGGAGAATGAACTCCTAGTGCTTCCTTAAAGCCATTCACAAAATTAATGCAAAAGTTTACAATACTATCAATGACTCCGGTGACACTATCACTAATTCCATTTTGAAATCCTGCGATAAAATCTTTGCCAACCTGGAGTGCAATTCCAGGTAGAGATGTTACTGCTCTCGCTAAATTTTCACCAAGAGATGCAGCGAACTCACCAAGGCTGATATCGCCACTTGTTAGCTTAGTAAATGCCGAATGAATGGCCTCAATAGCAGTAACAAGTTTCTGGACAGCAGGTGTCTCCTTGAAAGCGTTAAACCATTCCTTGATTTGCGCAATAAACCCTGGAAGCTTGTTTATAAATCCATTGACCGCTTTGAAAAGAGCATTGCCTTCAAGCAACCAATCATGGAATGCAACCAGACCATCACCAATGCTTGCAGTAACGTCGAGGATGTCAAGATCAAACGCATTTAGAACAGCAGATAAAACTTTAAAGGCAATGCTTAGGCCACCACCGACCAGAGTTTTAATAATATCTAGCGCTGCGAATAAACCTTTAAAGGTCCGCTGGAGATTTTCGGCTTGCTCATCATTAAGAATAAGCATCGATGTAAACTTATGGAATCCGGCTATAATGTCGAACAGATTATCAGCACTCATAGCGGGAAATATTTCTCTCCATGCCCCACCAAGTGCTTGAAAAACTTTGAGTAATGCTCTTCCTATATTCTTAAATGAATCTAATAGTATCCAACGACCATTAATTTCATCCAAATTCATTATAAAATCTTTAAGAGGTATACCGAGCTTATCGGCAGTATCTCTCAATTCATTGAAAGCCGCTATCTGCTCTTCTGTATACCCCTTGGAACGTAACTGCTCATCCGATAGACTAGCAAGCATTACGAGTCGCCTTTTCTCGACGTCGCTAAGTTTGCTGGTCTCCTCGGACGCTTCACTAGTGGCCTCGGTTGTCTTTTCTTGAGACCCCAGTAATTTATCTTGTGCGGCAATCTGATCTTCAGTGTAACGGAAAGTATTACCCAACTTTTCGTTTACCTGATTCTGTACTTTACACCAGTTATATCCAGACTCAGTTAGTGCGTCAAATCGCTCTTTACCATTTCCAAACTTGCCAAGAATTACATCATCGACAACAGACCCAAGATCACTTATTGACTCTTTAACAGTCTGTACTGTTTCTGCCGCTTTTTTAGCAGGCTCAAGAATATTGCGCATCTTTTCAGACAAGCTTGCAAAACCCTTGCCTAAGGCACTTTCGATTAATGTATTTCTAGCATCGGAGAATTTCTGTATAAAACCACCCAGGACATCACTGACACTAGTCCACAGCTCTTTAGCTTCTTCAAAGTCTCCAACGATTAACTGCCAAGTTTTAGTCCAGCCAGAGCCAAGAGCTTCCTTTAAAGTATCGATTAGCTGAGTGAATGTTTTAACCTTAGTAGCCGCATCGGTTGCAGTGTCAGCTAACTTGACAATTTCCTCGGCTTGTGCCTCAGAATATCCCTGAGCAATAAGATCTGCTTTTGAATACGCTCCGGATATCTGATTGAGGGTCTCTGTCAACACTTCGGTAGTAAGCCATTCGCCCTTTGTTAAACTTTCTCTGAATGTTCCATAAGTTTTAATAGCTTCTTTAGCGCCAGTCTTTAGATGCTCAGACGTTCTAATAAGCGCATCCTGGAATACCTGACCGCCCATACCAGCATTAACAACCGAGTTCCAGTCCATAAGCTGAACTTTACCGGCTGCCAAAGCCTGAGATAGCTGATACATTGCCGTAGAAGCCTGCTGTGAGGTCGAACCAGATACAGCTGCTAAGTTAGCAATACCTTTAATAGCATTAACTGAGGTATCTAGTTTTACACCAGCAGCTGTAAATGTACCGATGTTACGGGTCATCTCAGTGAAGTTATAAATAGTCTTATCGGCATATGTATTCAACTCATCAAGAGCTTTATTAACTATTGCGACATTGGTGCCCTCTTTTTGGGTATTAGCCAAAATAGTCTGAACAGCGTTCATCTGAGTCTCATACTCTTGAAAACCTGATTTAACAGGATCTAAAGTTAGAGCCGACACAATCTTTTTACCAGCATTAACTGCGGAATTTGTAATATTTGCAAGTGCTGTGACGCCCATTACTTGGAGTGCTGAGAATTTTGCGCTAACAGCATCAACAGAACTCCCGAGACCGGACATATTAACTCTCTTAGATGCAGAATTAATATCTTCCAAGCCTTTAGTGGCGCCATCGAACTTTAATTTCTGCTTAAATTTTTCGAGCGTAGACATGGAAGTCGCGACATTAGATTCGAAATTCTTATTGTCGAATCGCATCTCTACGACTCTTTCATCAACAGTTTTACTCATATCTTAGTGACCTCCTCCCATGCTTCGCTTGTGATCTTATCGAAAACGGGCTGGATCGCGGGGTTGATATAATCTCTCCCTTCGACCCAACCTCCAGTTCCTGTTCCGTGCCCATACTGTAAAATAATAGCAATCGGAACTCCTTTGTTGATATGCGAGTTACAAAAAGTAATAGTAGCTGACGTACTCGTGTGTTCTATCTCATAAAACCACGAATTAGCTGTTTCACCTGAATCGACAGGTGTTGCAGACGAAAGGGCAGCTACTCCTGCTTGACCGTATTTGTCAAGGACACTTACACGGGCAGCCTCTTTAACTCTTTCGAAGTAACGATTGAGTTTAGAGAAGTCACCCTTTTGTCTGAAACTAATCATTTTGAATTTTTACTCCTTATACATACTTCGTATAGTCGAGGCTAATCCAGCCAGCACCAGATTTCAGTTTGCCCCAGCCGTATTTAGCGCCTTCGCCCTGCTTAACATCGACAATAGTGAACACGCCCTTGCCAGTGAAATCACCGGTTCTTGCATAGTTTGTACCGGGGCCCTTTCGAATGTTCAGGCAAGTGCTATCGACGCGAACCTGGAATGATTTTGTGGCGGAAGATGCAGCTGCAGCCTTCGCGACACTCAGATACTTAGTGCTAATGGGGCTGTTGATTGAGTTTGCACCATCGACACTCTTGTCGATTACCGCTCTGTCACCCTTAACCTCTTTAACGATCCACTGCTTTTTAGCTACCCACGAAGGAATAGCAACGCCATTGTAATAGGTAGCACCTGCTACAATATTAACCACGTCGCCAACCTTGACAGACCCAGTGGAATCGTTAGGTCTGGGGGTGACAGGTCTGGTTGAATTGCTAGCTGTGCCATGATGCAGCTTCGCATTAACCTTGGAAGCAATATCGCCCATTCTGCTATAGAGATATTCACCAGGGCAACTTGTAGAAGCGAACCATCTATGAACAGTCATATTCTGTTTGTTAACCTGACCAATGAGAGACTTATCAGCTCTCCATTTAAGCTCCTTAATACCATTTCTCTTGCAGATATCTGCCACAAGATTAATCAGGGAGGCATATGCCTTACTATTAACGGCATACGGAGCATATGTGTCAGAAGCAACCTCAATGGTAACAGCTCTATGATCATTGGAAGCAGAGGAGCTGCACCAGGAGCGATCCTTCTCTTCTACATACATGCCAATCCGACCATCAGTACCAACGCCATAGTTGGAAGAAGCCTGTCTGCTCGTGGGAGCAAAGATACTGCCAAGAGTCTCTACGGAGCACTGACCAACTACGCAATGAATAGTAATTGTGTCAATTGCATGATTCCGGTTTCTAGTCCGGTTAGGCGAAATTCTTGTATAATTAACAAGCGAACTATTCGTGAACCCCATTAATCTTCATCTCCTTTATTGTTAGAAAGTTCTGCGAGAGCCTCTTCGGAAAGCTCTTCAGCCAGGATCTCATCAGTCGTTTTATTATCAGTCATGCTAACATTCATCCTTTCGAATTCATTTGTTGTCTGCGGGCGGCATTCAAAGCAGCATTCCTGCTCATAATTTCTCGCCTGCTTCGTTTCTTAGGAGGAGTATTCTTAATTCCACAAACTCTAATGAGAGTTATGAGGCGGTTGAGGTGCCATTTCTGGCATGGGTCAAAGGGGATATTTGAGGCTATCATCCAGTAGTAGATGAGTTCAGAGGTGACGGTTTCTCGATTATTGGCGCCTTTATTATCTTTGTAAAAAGTTGTTGCTGTCATAGGATCACCGATATAATTCACAACCTCATTCATGTTTTCACGAGTTATGTGATTATACACATCGGGTTTGACATTCTTAGTAAGTGTCATACACTTTATGTAATCGAGAGTTTCTTCATCGGTCATCTCTTTTGTCGAGAGGAATGGTTTATGCCATTTCGACTCCCATTTTGAAAGAGAGATGAGAGAATGCTCCAGCTGCAGAGTTTGTGTTCTAGATTCGACAAACTCTTGTTTAGCCTCGTCCCATCCCTCAGGGCTTATAGGTATTTCAATTGTAAGCACTTCTCATCTCTCCATTATCTGTATAGTCAGGCGTTGGGCAGCGCAGCCTTCTGGGCCAGATCAGCAGGAACAATGCCGTTAACAAACTTAGCAGCAGCATCAGCATCAGTAGCAAGCTCCATGAAGATCTGAGAATAAGCTTCAGTTTCCTTGAAGTCGTCAGCATAACGAGAACCGTCAGGCTTAGTCTTCATGAATCGACGACCGTCGTCGCTCTTAACACCATAGGCATTAAGAACAAGATCCTTAAAGACACGAATGATAGAAGGTGCGTCCTTGGCGTCAACAATCTTCTGAATAGACTCGGCCATACCACCCTCTGCGGTCATCTCCATTTCCATAACCTCAGCCTTGGACAGGTTAAAGTAGAAATTCTCAGTGCGCTCTACGCCATTGTAATCAGTGTAAGTAATAGTCTTCTTAATCATAAAAAATTCTCCTTTTCAAATTATAAATTGTAGTGTTGTAATTTTTGGATGATAACAAAAGGAGCTGCCAGCCTAACTGAATACAGCTCCTAAATATTTGGATCGGTTATTAACCCTTAGCCATCAGGGTTTTGATCTCGTCAGGCAGAGGCAGACGAGGACCAGCGCCCTCAGTAGTCTCTCCATCCTTGCCATAAAGAATATCCTCAAGTGCAGTCAGCTTAGCCTTATCAGCCTTGGTGGAATCGATAGTGATCTGAGAAGTAGGCTTGAAACCTGCGACACTAACAGGAGTAGTGCTAACCTCCCAAGAGAAAGTAATAGCCTCAGGAGAGTCATTGATGGTTGCATAGGCCTTCTCAGAAGGAGCTGCCAAACAGCCATAAACCAGATGAAGCTTATAACCATAGTCGTTGCCATCTACGTCGTTACCAAGAGAGGTACGATAGCACAGACCAAAGGTCTTACGCTTCTGCTGGCCAAGCGTTACACCATCTACCAGAGAAGCAGAGCCATCACATTCTGCAAACTCGTCAGGGTAAGTATAAGCTTCGATGGTTGCGCCGAACTCCTCATTAGAGATCAGGTTAAGATACTTAATGTCATCTGCATACAGAGCAGTCGCTTCTGCACCAGAGGGGCTTTCGGTAACGGCAGTTAGGCCATTCCAAGCCACACCCTTACTGTACTTGCCATCAGCCTGGATAGGATAAAGCACACCCTGCTTTACGCCAGTCTCATACAGACGTTCACCATTATTATCCCAAGTGAGTCTAGACATAATATTGTCCTCCTTTAATAATAGATTGTTAATACATCGTGATTTAGATTATCGGCAACATAATACCGATCATAGCTGCAATACGGCAGCTCAAGCAGTTTCTTAATAACTGGATTATCAGGCAATTTAGCAATCACTATGAGTTGGTAGCAATCTTTCATAGAGTACTTTCTATCATTAGCATGAGTGCTTCTAATTGTCTGTTTAGAGTACTTGATTGCTGGGTACTGCATCTTTATAGATTCCGGAGGCTTATAATATACATTGTTACTACCTAGAAGTTTTTCTAGCAAACTCTGAAGCTCTAGACGATCAGCCATTATATACACCTCCGAGAGATAAGATAAGTCTAGGGCGTCTAGGCTCAACAGTGTTGACTTTCCATTTGACGCCTCCAAACTCAACATATCTAATGGAGTAGAAATGAAGATCAGCATATGAATCAGCCACGATACTAAGTTCAGCAGATACATCCCGATCATCATTCACATCGCCGGAAACTACGAATTTGCTAGATTTCTTAGCCCATTCACCGTAATACTCACGGACTGTCTCCTGCTCATCCCAGATGCCGGGTTCTATTTCGGCAGTCTCAATATACCCGACCTTTCCATACCACTTATTCATTCATTTCCACTCCCATTTTGAATTTTGCAGATTAGCCCTGACCTTCAGAAGCGCTGGCAGTAGCAACATCCTCTTCCAGAGCGATAGCAGAGTACACCTCGGTCAGAGCACCAGACAGACGAGTCTCCATCAGATACTTGTAAGTGTTGAAGTCGATATCGAAGTCCTCGAAGCTGGTGATCTCGCCACCCTTGGTAGCGCCGAACTGATAGTCAGCCATGTTGACAATCAGGCCCAGCAGCTTATGCTTCTTGCTCTGAGCATCCTCACGAGGATCCAGATCAGCGAACTGCTCAACGGTGTAAATGTTGCCAACGTTCAGAACCTTGGCCAGATCAGTGGCGGAGTCATAGATACGACGACCATTCATATCACGAGCCAGCAGCATAGTATTCAGCATTCTAGGATCGCAATAGAAGTCGGGAGTACCCTTACCCTTATAGTTGATACGAGCATCCATAGCAGCTGCAATAATAGCCTCAGCATAGACAAACTCGTCACCAAAGTTGGCAGAGGTATTGGTACCCTGCAGCTTGGTCTTCATGCCAGCCACATCGACGGTCTTCTTGATGGTGTACAGATCATCATCAGTCCATACGGGACGAATATGATCCTCAGAAATCTTATCTGCTGCAGTGGTATCACGGCCATCACCAACCAGAGCGGCAAGAGCGACCTCTTCCTCCAGGTTGTTCTTCATGATAGTGCGCTGATATGCCACCACGTCGAAATCAGTGATATCGACAATGTCATCACGATGCAGGGAATCCTTGTAGTAAACGGTCTGAGGATCGGTAGTACGCATCAGAACCTTAACCTTACCGGAGATAGCCTTCTCGGTCTCACGGTTCTTATAACCCTTAGCACGAATATCGTTTGCACGAGCATCGACCTGACGAGTACGAACACGAGAAACGGGGCTCTTGCGAACCTTATTCATCACAGTGCCGACCCACTCATGATCCCGCTCAATAAGCGCAGGCGCACCAGGGGTAACATCCTCATAGTCAGGGAAGAGCTTACCAATGGCATAGTCACCAGTGGTCTCAAAGCCATGAGCAAGAGTGTCCTTATGCTCCTCAGCGTAAGCTTCCAGAGCAGACTTAAGAGTCATGCCGGGGCGCTTAGCCATGTTGATGATTTCCTCCTGATCAGCATGAGTCAGAACATTAGCCTGCTGAGTAGACTCACGATCGAAAACATTAGTGTACATAATATCATTTCCTCCTTCAGAATGCTTAACATTGTTAGTTTCTTTCTTATCCTCGGTGTCATCCTCATCATCGGACACACCAGCGTCTTCAAGAGCCTGACCGATCAGAGTATAAACAACAGTCTTCTGCTCCTCAGTGAGGGTGTCGAATACATCCTGCACAGTCTTTTCCTTCTTAGGCTCTTCCTTAGCGGTTGCTTCGGTCTTAGTCTTATTCTCGGTATCTGCCATCTTATTTTCCTCCTTATTCGCACCTTCATTGGGTTCATCGGTCTTCTTATCTTTACTAGCATGAGCCAGTGTAGCTTCCTCTTCGGAATTCTCATCTTCACTATGGGCTAGTTCTATATCTTCGCCGGTGTAGATAATGCCTTCCTCATCAGGATTTTCACTATGGCACATGATAGAATCGATAGACGCTCCAGGGTTAGCTCCGGCTAATACCAGGCTAACTTCACGGATCGCACCGTGAATAACATTTCCGCCCTGCTGTTTAAGCTTATTGGCGTAAATAGACAGCTGGCTAATATCGCCATTCTTGACTGCTTCTCGGCCCATCTTGCCGGTCTCGGTTTCATTAAACTTACAATAGGCATATACGCCTTCAGACCGATTTTCAAGAAGCGCATGGCCAAGGACGTTATCTACAGAATTATGCTGATGATTCCATACCAGGGGCACAGTCTGTCCATCCTGGTCAGCAAAAGCATTTTCCATGATAGTTCGTCCATCGGAGCACAGCATATTGGCTCTAGTAGCCCAGCCACCAAAATCATAGTCATTAACTACCATTTTGACGTTTCCTCCTTATCTTAAAGATTTGGGTTTATTATCGAAAAATTCGTTTCTCTAAGATGTCAGTATATCTTTTACCCATATTAATTTGCTCCTGGGATAACGACTCAGTAGTATTTTTGAATGTCGAATCCATTTGTTTGAGCCACTTTTGCGCTTTTCGCGCCTTAACTACGCTCTTACGCATAGCCTTACTTGCTTTGAAATCAGCTTTTCTAGCAGATCGTTGGCTAGCAAAAAAGCTAGATGCTTTTTTATCAGCTTTGGCTTGTTTTGCATACGCCTTGTTCAGAGCTTTGTTAGTTTTATTATTAAGTTTGGTGAGCTTTTTACTAGCGCTCGCATATGCTTTTGCGCTATTACCTCGCTTTACTCCCCATTTCATACCGAGAACTCCATAATGGTAAAGTTCGTTAGTATTTATAAAATTTCCTTGGGAAGTGAGTATATAATTATCGGGCATTTTACCCCCCCCCTTTTTTTAAATATGTTTTATGTACTCATGGGTTCACTAATGGATGTTTCACCATTTATAGGTTCACCTGTCTTGGAATCCACTGCTGGAGTAGCGTCTTCACTTGCCTGAGCAATATTACTATTAACTAGCTGATCAGCCTTGGGATCCTTAGACGGCTTAAAGCCAATGATCTGACGAATCTCGTTAGAGGTAAGAATCTCATTACGAGTAAACTTATCAGCGATCTCAGCAATGTTGTTAATAGGAACAAGCTTGAACGGATCTCGGAATGCCATAATGGTTTGGCCTTGGGTTCGAGCTGTTTTGCTCAAGAAGCTACGTTTCATAGCATCAACAATGGCCGCCACAATCGGTTCAACTGTGCGGTTATTATAGTTGAGCATCGTTTTCTCATCGGCAGTTCCATCCATAATAGCTGAGGTAATACCGATCTGGCTGTAGAAGGTATTGGTGAGGTATTCGATCTGTGATGTTAGATTATTCTCAATCGGGCGATTAAGCTGAGTGATCTTCTCCGTCCCATCTATGTAGGCAATGCCATATGGGCCCCTAAGCTGGTCAATAATGTCGTCTCTTCGCTTGTTAGCCTGTTGCTGTTTAATTTCTCCTTTAACGGCATATGGAAGCTGAATGATAAGGTCAAGCTTACCGGAAGCAGACTGTTCATCAATAGCGTCCAAGAGGGCAAGCTTTCTTACGAGGCGTTTCAATGTGGAATTCGATTCATTAATGACCGAATATAAGGGGTTTTCGACAATCGCCACAGACTGTTTAGGCATGATAATCTGCTCTTTACGTCCGGTTTGATCATTGTAGACTTCGATCTTCACGCTACGAGGAAACCATTCAATGATTTTACCAGTTCGCATGGATCGAATATCAAAAGAGGTTGAGAATGTGGGGTCGCCTTTAGTCTCAATAGGGACAATCGCTACTACACCCTCATCAAACATAGACATAACAGTTTCCTGTCTAAAAGCTCGATGGGTCTGGTCGATGTTCGCCTCAAGTGTTAAACACTGATTAAGGTCTGAATTAACGTCTTCTATGTAGCGACCGTTACCATCTACTTTACAATGTCTGATGTCAACTGCAGCGACATCCATTGCTATCTTATTAAAGACTGAGGTTGCAATGGTTCGTTCGTTACCTCTAGAGAATCGAGGTCTATCCGGCCGATAGGAATAACTCATACCAGGTTCGTTGTAGAACATCGTAGGATCACGATTCCGGAAAGCGTTCCAGCTGGCTTTCAGCCGGTTCATTAATGTGTTTTTCTCCATTTTGAAGTTTCCTCCTAAATGTCCATCTTATTTGCATGGGTCTTCCTATATGCAATTCGGCCATCGTCATAGATGCCTTGCTTATACTGGTTCGGATTATAACCAGTATTGGAGAGTGCCATGAAGACTCCTATTTCTCCTCGTTTTGCAACAAAGGATACAGCTCTACCAGAAGGCGCTCGAAGTTCGGAAGTCTTCTGACTCATCACTTCAGCCATCTTTCGGTTATAAGCATTAATTGTCTGGGCACTAAGCTTACCATTAGTCTTAAAGGCACCCGGAAGTTTTAGAAGCTCATTGCCGTAGTTATCAAGCTCTCGCTGCGAGGCTTTCTTGGCCTGAGCAGTGATTTTATCGCTCTTCTTCTTGGCCCACTTCTGGTCAGCTTTCATGAGACGCTTCTGACCAGCTAGAGTGAGGGAGCCGTCTGGATTTTGATAACGTCTAACTCCCCATTTCATTCCTCTGATACCATGATGGTAAAGTTCTCCGCCAGTTATCAGGATGTATTCATGAGACACTATGACACCTCCTTTATTCAAAAGCTTCTTTATTAAGTTTCCATGCTACGAATGCGTCGAGCATAGACGCTACAGGGTCAATTTTAGCCTCATAGCGTTTTTTCAATAGTTTGCGGTTACCATTTGTATCTTCAATGGTAATAGCATTACCCATTGCGAAAGACATCAGTTCTTCATCAAACAGTAACGCTCTCTGCTCAGCGAGTTTCTTCAACTCACCAAGAGGGACAGATTCTGTCTTGGAACCCTGAATGACTTTCTCGATACCGAACGGTCCGTTTTCCTGTTCCCAACGCTGGACAAATTCTCTAGCATTATATGGATCATATCCAAAAGATCGAACATCATACTCGCAGCTTGTAATATGATGATCCAAATCCTCATAAACTTCCATCATGTCAAGAACAGTACCAGGCATGACAATCAGACTACCCTCTGCGATGAACTGCTCATACTTCTGTCTCATAGCCATAGGAAGTTTAGTCATGGTGTACTCGGTAATATAGTTACGAGTTTTAATACCAAACTCTCCACGCGACAATGGGAACAAGAACGTGAAAGAGCAGAAGTCATCACCCTGAGACAAGTCAGCTCCCATAGAGCAAGACATTCGCCAGAAGTCTCTTTTACGAGGCTGAGTAAGGGTTTCCTCATAAGTAAAGAAGTAAGTATAACCTTCCATAGGAATACCAAACCGCTTTGCGAGAATATCATTACGCTCAGACGGAACCTTCTCTGCTTTCTCGACAGCAAGCTGATAGGTTTCATAGGTAACGGTCTTGCCGATGTTAGGCTGGGCTTTTATCCACATTTCAGGCTGGTTAACTTCATCAATAGAATCAAGTTTGTACCACCAAATGGACACGTGAGGATTCGGATAATCACCTTTGAGGATGTTCATCAATTCCATTTTGATTGTGTCACCACTTCCGTTACGAACAGTACCCTCGGAACTAATAGCAACAATCAACCAGTCATTGTTCTCGGCAGTGCCTTGCTCTTTAGTAGCACCCTGCTCAAGACACTCAATAGGATTCTCTCGAACATCGCCAGAAAGCCATTCATCTACCGTGGCAATCTTGACTCGGAGACCCTGAAGCGAATCAATTCGCATAGGGCGAACTTCGACCATGGAATTAGTAAGGAAATTCTGAATACCTTTCTTAGTGGAGGCTAGCTTAACGCGGTTCTCTTTCGCGCCAGTAGTGTTTTGGAGAGATCCTTCAGTGAGGAATTTAAACAGAGGTCCTCTTGCTCTAGCAATCGAGGTGCGGATAGGACTCATGACTTCGTCAGCCTGTTTCATTGTCGGGGCTGTGCAAACTTGATAAGTGGTACTTGTATCAACATTCAGGAAGTAGCTTTGGATCAGCGAAGCGTACATTGACTTGGCTCCGCCTCTGGCTACTATAAGATACTGTTTATTAATTAAACGTTTCTTAATTCGTCTAGTAATATAGCGGCCACCGTGATTATCCTTAGAAGGAATATATACACTTCTTTCTACGAAGTAGTACCAGCCAAAGAGCTGCTCAGACCAGAGCTTAAACGAGTCAAGCAGATAGAGATCTTCGCCGTTCGTAAGAGTAAGCTCGTTTTCACAATATGCAATGAATCCATCGATAGCTTCGTCGTCATACCAGATACCTGGATTAGCGATTAGTTCATCAATTCGGTTCATCTCCATGGAAACTTCTTTGCAAACTGGTATCTCTCCTCGAAGAACTTTATCTCTAAATTCGCCATAGTATTTTGGAGTAGCAGTATTAGACAGCATTAATCATCATCCTCTACTCCTTACGAGCCAGACGGCAATTCGTAAATGTAACGATAACCGTAGTCAGTCTTGATACGCTCGATATAATCGTAACCTCTCGATCTGGATGTTGTACTCAGATCAGTCACGGGTGTACTAGAGTAGGTTTCTGTATAATCCTTCACATCGTAAGTAGGGCCTTTTCTACCGCCATTCTTAATAGAAGATCTGCTAGTGCCCTCACCTTCAACAGTACCTTCGTAAACTTTGGTGGATTCAGACTTATTTCGGGATTGTTTTTCAGCAGCCTTAGATTCCTTTCTAGCCTGCTTCTCAGCATCTTTGGCTTCCCGTTTGGCCTGCTTCTCAGCCTGTTTGTCCATGGATTTAGAAACCTTCTCGGCTTCCTTACCAAGTGTTTTGGTAACTTTATCAACAGTCTCTTTAACCGCTTTGGAAGTATTGTCGGAGTCATCACCAGCTTTTTGTTTGAGACGCGTAATAAGAACGTTTTCTCCAGATTTAATAAGCTGGGTTGTGAGAGCTGAACCAGCCTGAGAGTTCAGGAATTTCGAGAGTTTACTTTCCTTCTTGGGAGTATTATCTCTAATCTCTTTCTCGAGTTTTGTAATATCTCTCTTCTGAGTTAATTCCTCAATCTTCCGCTCCGTGTCAGTCTTTCCTCTGTTCATTTTGTCGACTTCTTTTTCGAGCTGACGAAGCGTCTTTTCCTTACTCAATTGATCAATGCGCCGATCAATATCTGTTTTCTCATCCAAAGAAACGGTATAACCGCGCTTTTCAAGCAACTGTTTGAAATTATCTTCAACCTGCATACGACTAGAGTATGCTTTAAGATCCGCTGTACTCATAGAACTCATATCAGAGCTCTTTTCACTCTTAGATGTAAAGGCTGATTCTCCAGAAGAGGTCTTATCTTCCTCTTTTGTTTTCTTACCATTAACTTCCTCGTCAAGCTCTGCGTTTTTCTTACGCATTTCTTCAAGTTTAGACAATTTTCGAGTCGCACTCTTCTGAGCTCTTAATGTTTTTCGTTCTGCTTTTAAACGTTCGGTTTCTTTAGCATAATATTTTTCGCCCTTCTTATTGAGGCTACCGTCATCATTAAGATAACGTTTTCTACCTTTGTCGGTAAGACTTCCATCAGCATTCTGATAACGTCTGACTCCCCACTTCATGCCTCTAATGCCATGGTGGTAAAGTTCATCGGTACTAATAAAGGAACCGGATGGTGTAATTATGTACTCACTATCCATTTTGAATTTTCGCCTCCTTTATTCTAAACATAGTGAATCGACCGCAAGTGATCCCGATCCCATTCGAAGATCATGAATCTGCGGTGAGTTCCAATATAGTCTTGACGGTTTGACCAATCGTCTACTGCAACCCCAGAAGATAACCGTCGAATCATTACTCCAAAGATGTCTCCTTCTTTCTCATGATGGAGATGCCCAGCATGCACTTCTCGAACATCAGCCTGGGCGAATTCTTCAGGGAAGGAGACTGCGAAGATGTTAGACAGATTCTTAGCGGTTGCCTGCTTAGAATCGCCATGGGTGACCATAACAGAATTCTTACCATAGGTGAAAACTTTACGATATCCCATACTGTCGTCGACAACCTCAGGACCATAACGCTCAAGCAAGACTTGCATGAACATCCATGTCACACTACGATCATGATTGCCAGGACTATAGTAAACTCTGGTTTCATTGGAATTATTGAGTGCAGCATCGATGATTGAAATAATGAACTGTCGACCTTCCTTAACTGCTCGAATCATATCGACCTTGTCAATTGAAGTGCCTTTAGTTGTGGTCGCATTGACTATACTATCATTATGGAAATAGTCCTGACCAAATGGAATAACGATTTTATCCCAATGACGACTATGAATAAGATTCAACACTTCATTCAGCACAGGCTCGTAGTCTTCCATGAATGAAATACCCCAATGCATGTCAAACAGTGGGATCTCTAACATACGATCCGCTGCATCATCAATTTTGGGTTCATATTCATAAGGTTCAATGCTTTCTTTGAGAGTTTTGACAAGCTCCTCAATATCCAGGTCTTCAGCTTTCTGTTTAATCCATGCCTGAACAATCTCACCGGTGTTGGAAACTTGAACAGTTGCATTATGCGCAATAAATCCCTCATAGGTTCCACATTCAAGTGTAGTGTCATCAGGGAATGATTTGGTCATCCATTTCCTAAGAAGTCTTCCAAACGACTCGAACGTACATGGGGAATCAATCGCTTTAAGATAGTACTCGTTGTAAATCTCTTTCGAGGTTTTGCCTTCTTTCTTCAGTCGGCAGCATTCCCTCTTTACTTTTAAAGGTATAGTAGTAGACATTACCCAACCTCCTTTAGTCAACAGCTACGTTGAGTCGCCATTCCAATTCGGCAATCTGGCGATTCATAGCCTCAATTACAGAGGAGCTAAGAGGTGGGTCGAATAAGAGTTTGACTTTCAGATACATGTAGGTCTTAACTGCCTGGAGAGGAGGATTACCTTCAGCATCTATGAAATCGGACCAAGCATCTTCATCACTTTCGATACAATAACCATTCTCAGGACCAACCCCAAGTTGAGTGAGATTCAGAAATACAGTATTGATATGCATGATGACATCAGCATCAAACTGTGTATAGTCTTCAGATATACCAAGAAGTTTCTTTATAGATGTGAGTATGCTCTCATCCATGTCATCACCTCTTTCTCAAATTTTAATTAATGTTTCCAGGGGCATGTATCGTTCCTAGTCCGAATAACAGGCGCTTTCATCAGCAAACTTTCATCGCCGTAATGTATTGCGTTATGGGTATTATGCGACACACAGATAAGATACTCGGGGTTTAATAGAATACTAGTTTGGTCGACAATGTCTTTATCGTTTATAGGATTCATATGGTGAATGAGAATTCGACTGCCAATCATTCGATCTTCAATCCCTAAATCACATCCATTATCTCGGATTATTACTTTATCTCTAATCCTCTTCCATGCTGCTGATCTGTAAAAATTCTGGTTGAGATAACGGTCAAAACCAAAGGTTTCTTTGCCAACAGTCCCGCTTAACTGTAAATATTGAAAACGCTCTTCGAAGGTCGGTAGCTGTATCAATTCAGAGTATGATCTAGTAATCACTATAATCATCCTCCTCATTTTGAGCTCCGCCATTACCGCTATAGCGTTTCATAGCTTCAATAGCATCCTTATACAGAACCTTCAGATCAGCCTGATCATTGAGAGCCTTGGTCTTAGCTTTCATGAGTTCAAGTTCTGCAGCAGCTTTCTCTGCTTCGAGAGCAGACTTTCTAGAAGCAAGCTTAAGAAAATGCGTAGTCTCCTGAGCGGAGGCTGTACCGTCTCTTAGTCTTTGCTCCACCAGATCAACTGCCAAAGAGATTAATTGCTGCTCTCGGTTATCGGGATCTAATGCTGGTCGCATAGGTCTAGTATTGGGATTAGATGATTTGGGAGATTTAACTCTCGCCACGGTGGTCGCCTCCTTTCTTAGTATTTTTGAACAATAAATAGCACTTAAAGGAACCCACAGAGCTAACTTAATCATCTGAAAGGAGAAGAAAGGAATGGCCCCTTGGAATATGGAGGAGAATGAGAATGAAAAGAGGAGAGGGACTATAAGAAAGCTTGTGGGCTCGTTTAAGTGCTATTAAGTTATGTAATGAGGTATATGTGGAGCTTGTTGCTTTACCGACGACGATATTGTTACGATGATAATTTCGTATACAATCCCACCAGCACCCCTGTGATGAGTGGCGGCACGATTGTAATCACAAGCTCCAATAATTATACCTCCGCAAAATATGTTTCGTCGCTCATCCCGGTTGGCACACCGTCCTCCAGTGCGACATAGAGGTGTGTGCCGTCGGTATAGTGGTACCCTGCTCTTACCTCATGCCCCTCCGTCCAGCGCAGTGGGTTTTTTAGGGTTCCCAGCGCGTCAGGGTCTTCCACCAGCTCCCACGCAAATCCGGCGGATGAGCTATACACCGGTTTCCACCGGCTCCTCCGGTATCCCGCCAGCATCAATGCGATTTTATCATTGTCCGTCAGCGGCTCAATGTTGCGCTCCATTTTAAGCTGTTCTTCCTGCATAGCCGAGATTTCCTCAACGGTCATGTCACGGATTGTTCCGTTTTCGTGAATTTTCATCTTTTTACTCCATACACAGTTACAGTATCACCAGACTGGATAACGGATGTATCCACAAAAACCATATATAGCCCGTATGCACTCGGGTTCGCGGGGCTGACCACATCTATTGTTCTCCTGTCGTTTTGCTGCGACAGCCTGTTGTTTGTACTCAACACCCCAACGTGCGTAAACATATCGCCCATCTCTGCGTTGATTTCCAATGCGACGTAGCCGTACTCTCCCGTGACGTAAGCTGTGGCTATTGTGTTGGCCTCTTGCTCAGTGCTACAAACCCTAAACCAAACATTTTTATTTAACCCACTCACGTAGGTATCGCGTGATATTAGCGCTTTAACTTTGCGGTATGTGCCAAAGTCTGCAAGTTGATAACTGGACACATCTGCCGTCAGTGCCACATCCGCAATCTTTTCCCACGTCTCACCGCCCCCGCTCGCCATATCCACCGGCACCCACGCTGTCGGCACGCCGTTATCATCAACCGCAGAGATTTTGACGGTCTGGCCCACGGTTGCACCGGTGACATTTAAGGAAATATTAGACCCACTTGGAATAGATTTGACTGTTGCGTCGATGTATTTCTTTGTCGCTATATGCATGTCTTCAGTCGGATCAGCACTCATAATTTGTTGAGATAAGGTGCTGTCATCATTTAGTGTTAGATTTTTTATTTTATGCCAAACTGGTTTAGGATTGCTCATTAAATTTAAAGTAGTGCGATACATACTCCCAAGCCTACTTATAGCTAATGCATCAACATATCCTCTACTAACACTACCAAAAATAACTAGTACTGGCGTGGCTAATCCATTTCCATCGGAATCTATTCCGCCATTGCCTTCGCCATTAATTATTCCAATGGATGCGCCTGTTTCAGCTATACTATATATATCATTTGTGTGCTTTGGGTTACTTACCCACATATAATAAGCTCTTGCTACTTGCACATCCTGTGCTCCGATATTGGCCCTTGCTTGTGCTTTCTGTTCATAACTAAGATCTTGCTCAGTGTAGGTTATAGCATCATTTTTGACACTATTCAACTTTGCCAATATCTGCTCAATGACATCGGCATTTTGAGCTTCTATTTCGGTAGTAGCTTCGAGGCCGACGCCTACTGTGGCAGTTGCTACTTTGGTATTCCATTCGTTAATTACACCAGTTTCATCCGACTTTTTAGCACAAACAATATAATTGACAGTGCCAGACTTTTCAGTAACATGCCGAGACAAAACCCATGAGAAAGTAATATCATCGCCAGAGACGGTAACATCGTCTACTAAATAAACATTATACCCCCCCCCTGGCGTTCATGTAATTTATGTATAAATTGAAAGTCGTAAGATCAATGTTATCGCCAACCATTTTAGGGCACTGAAACTTGATTCTATTCACTTTCTCATCGGCTTCAACTCCAAATTCTTTATAGCAAGCTGGCACATTTATAACCCGAGTATCTGGGTCAATTGTACATACCTGACTCTCAATCGTATTATTAAGTAAATCGTCAACCGTTGGCATTATCTCAACACCTGCCTTACCATAACAGAATTTGTATTAATTCGCTCATTTTCCACTTGTCCAATAACATAGACATAGAACCATCCAGAAGTCAAAGCGTCGCTGTCAATAACGCATTTATTATTCTCGATAAGAACCGGATATTCAGTATTATTATTTGTAAAGACAGCGACTTTTCTATATTGGTCCCATTCTCTAGTGAAGTTGAATTCAGTAACCAAATAATTTTTACTTCCGGCAACAATATTCTCAAAGTCGCACTTCGGATCTGCTCTAAGAATTTGCCCGTTTACTGTGAACTTAAGAATGCGCAATTTAATCGTCTCCTTTCATAGTTGTTTTCATTATCCGGTATAGTTGTAGCTGATAGTGGCATTGGTGGCGCCCCAAGGAGCGTTAGCCACCGCACCTTCTGCCCAAGGCACGTTGATTGTCGTGAGATTTGTACAACCTTCGAAAGTGTCCCCTGCAATCTCAGTCGGTGTGCCTTGGAAGGTAAGAGTTGTCAGCCCTAGGCAACCACAAAACGCCTTGCCTCTAATCCGTTCCAGAGTCGCAGGAAACGTAGTTAGAGCTAACTTTTGACAATCATAAAATGCTTCAAGACCAATAGAAATCAATCCCGCGGGAAGTGTAGTTAAAGCTAACTTTTCGCATCTATAAAATGCGGAACTTCCAATGCGGGTTACACCTGTTGGTAAATTGTCTAATGCCAAGTTAATACATCCTATGAATGACCCCAACTTAATTTCTGTTAAGCCGCTTGGAAGCTGCGGTGCATTAAATGCAGAACAATAACCAAAAGCATGTTCACCAATAGAGACGATCGTTTCGGGAAGGCTAATAGTCGGTAATGAATCGCAATGGTAAAATACCTGAGCGGCAATTTCTGTTACATTGTCAGGTATGGTCACCGAAGTTAACTGGCTAGCTTGATAAAACAATGCTTGACGTATTTTCGTGGAACCATGAACAACTGCAGAGATTAGATAGTCATCGTCATTGTATGTCTCTTCAACATAGGTTGCCGGAGCATTTTGAATACTATTGATTGCGGTTATGAAGCCTACCGGGAAGGTCAGCTGCCCAGTTCCGCCAGTTTTAGCTCGAATAGCATCTGCTACTGCGGTAAGGTCCGAATTGCTTACAATATATGTATCTGGCATTAGAAGTTCACCCCATTCGCATTACTGAGAGCTAACGTTAATTGCCCTTGGTCATTGAGTTTGATTGTGGTTCCGTCGACTGGGGTAGTAGGAGCATCTACCCACTGATACTCATAGCGACGGCTCTGCCATTTGTTATCAATGACACCTTCGCCAAGATCAACTGTTGTAAGCATCTTACCGACTTTATCAGCAGACGGTTTGCCGAGAGAAGTGGCGTTGTCTGGAACAGTCGAAATAACCTGATCAAGATGAACAGAGATAATTACGTCAGTTTCAGGATTTATTGTAGTGTCGCTGCAAGTAACTGTCTCGGTTGCTGTGTCGTAAGTAAGAGTGTAGTCAGTAGTAGTGAAGATACCACTCTCAGGATCCTTCTTCTGTTCGCTGCGGTACACGTAGATATACTTTGTGCCGTTGACTTCCTTAAGATAGACACCATTATAGTAATTACTCTTCTTGATGCTGACTTCCCAGAGATCATACTTGCCAGACTTGGTAAGATCCTTCCAATTAGTATAAGTACCATATTCGGCGAAAGTAGAAGGTCTCACATCATACATTTTCACGACTGACTCAGGTCCAATCGAATGTTTTAATGTAGTGACTGTAACTTTATATGTTCCGGGAGTCTTCGTGTAAAGAATACATATAGGAAGACTGGGAGTAAGATGCTCACTATCATAATATTGATCTTCAAAGACAAGACACGAGTTTGCTTGTGCATCGTTCGGAGTAGGTGGGACGCTATCAGCATCATTGTACCAGCTCTGAAGCCTGCTGTTAACTACCGAATAGTTGCCAATAATAGTTTGGCCAAGAGGGTATCCTGTCGGAGGGATCTTCGCTGTTGTTATAGTATCCACATCAAGATCTTTAACCTTTACAACGACCATCTGCCCAGGAGAAGGTCTGAAGGTGCATTTGAAAGGTTGAGAGGAAGCGCTAGTCCACTCTGAAGCATCTTCTGCAAGAGTGGTAGTTACTTCGAGATCTTCGAAGAGCGTACCGACTTGAGCGCCACCAGTAATTGCGCTGGAATTCGGACTACGCCAAGTTTCGAGATCTTCTTTTGTGATTGTATCGAGTTGCCCTTTGTTCTCATGGGTGTGGGCTAAGTTAACATTGCCGTTCCACGTCTCAATATTTTCATTTGTGATGCTATCAAGCGCGTCTTTGTTTTTATGTACATGTGCAGATTCTTCAACCTTAGTTAAACGATTCTCAAGTGCTACGACTGTAAAATGCTCTTGTTCGGTATAGACGTAATCTTCGGGTCTGTTTCGTTTATTAATATTGAAGGTTGCTTCTGCAATGGTTTCCTCGCCATCACTGTTTTCGCAAACTTCATAGCATAAGAGACGGCTGGTTTGCTGAAGAATAATATTAGGAATTGCACAGTATGTCACAGCATCCTCTGTGTAGGTCTTCAACACATAGGCGTAAGTCATGCGCTTAGTAGAAAAATGGACTTCATGAACTGTTACGTCCTCGTCAGGAACAACTTTGACGATACGCCCAGTATCCCACTGGTATAGTTCACCGCCAACTAAGCTTAGCATATAGCTTGTTCCTCCTTTTTATAAGGTTTACAGGTGTTTGGCGTTAGTTTTAAAAGTAATACCAGGTGTTTCGTAGTAGATTTGCCTGGTTTAGAATGAGTTTTAGTATAGTTTTTAATGACCTAAAAGAGAGTTACTTTGTTCATTCGGCATAGCGAGAATTGAAGCAGTCCAAAATATCAATGTGGAATGCTTTTTAGGAATTTTCCTCCGGGGAATTT